>ERZ780218.425-NODE-425-length-39900-cov-5.102522_pt1 | contig 39900 bp, 29 predicted proteins | sample MGYA00510975_ERZ780218 | MGnify/ENA primary metagenome ERZ780218 (study PRJEB29588, sample SAMEA2152063) | human gut metagenome | biome: human gut; feature: human-associated habitat; material: faeces | place: Denmark | collected 2008/2010 ... | reverse complement strand
GCGGAGCAAAATGCGACTGCCTTTGCAGGAGCAGAGGATTTTCCTCCTTGTTTTGCGGAGCAAAATGTCTGCTATGCTACTTTTGCATAGCATGTGCCTCTTGCAGAAGCAGAGGATTTTCCTCCTTGTTTTGCTTTTCCGTTTCTTTCTGCTGTAAATAAAAAACCGCCTTTTGTGCTTCTATTTCTTCACGCAGTTCTTCTTCCGTAGGCAGATATAATTTATATTTGCTGGCAAATAGCTGTTCATTTCCATGCAATATAGAATACCTTGCAATATCCTCATCTGTTTCCGAACACAAAACAATGCCTAACGTAGGGTTGTCATCCGGTGACTTTTTTAATTCATCATACATGCGAATGTACATATCCATCTGCCCTACATCCTGATGGGTAATTCTGGTTGTTTTCAGATCAATCAATACAAAACATTTTAAAATATAATTATAGAACACCAAATCTATAAAATAATCCTGTTTCTCAGTGTGAATATGCTGTTGTCTTGCAACAAACGCATAGCCTTTTCCCATTTCCATAAGAAATTTCTGCAAATTTGAGATAATGCTCGATTCTAATTTTGTCTCATTAAAAGAAGCGTCCAATGTCAATCCTAAGAATTCTACCACAACTGGATTTTTTATAAATTCTAACTTGTCCTGCTGATACTCAAACGTCTTTTCCTGCATCTCATGCTCTACAGCATCTTTATCTTTCGACTGCAGTAATCTGTAATAATATTGTGTATCTATATTCCGCTGTAAAGTACGCACACTCCAGGTTTGCTCATATGCTTCTTTTTCATACCAATCACGCGCTGTCTTATCATGCACCTGTAATAAAGTTCTATAATGAGACCATGAAAGTCTAATATTAGATTGTCGACACAGTGTGTCGACAATCTCTGGAAAAGCTTTATAAAATCGTACACAATGATAAAGATTACTTCTGTCATAACCTTTTCCATATTTATCTGTAAGTTCTTTTGACAATTTTTTGATAATCTCTACCCCATACTCTGCACGATCTTCACCCGCCAGTTCTTCCTCTGCGATCCGATACCCGATCAGCCAGTTTCTCTGTGACAATATTGTATTAACTGCACGATAGGCTTCTTTCTGTGAAACTTCTATGATATTTTGAACATCATTTAAGATATTTTCCGTTTTTTGAAATTTGTTCATAATATCATTATTTTCAATTTTCAATGCATCATTCATCTGCCAGTCTCCTTTCCGGGAGATAATATCTGCCTTATTTTTCTGTATAGACCTGACCTGTACTAGATCTGGTTGTATATTTGTTCTTAATCTTTCAATACCCGTTTATTGTACCATATCCCCACCGTATTTACACCAGTTTTCTCCCCTCTCATAATCTAATCGTAAAATCAGTACATTCCCAGATGCACGCAAAAAGCTGGCATTCTCATCTATAGAACACCAGCCTTTTATTCTCATTTACCATTCTTTCCAGACTTTCAACATCCGGTTATATGCTTCATCCAATACCTTCCTTGGTGATGCCAGATTCAGCCTTATACATCCTCTTCCATCTTCCCCAAATACACTTCCCATATAAACTGACACATTTGCTTTTTTCAAAAACCACTCTTCTAATTTCTGCTCGGTTAGTCCGGTTTTCTGATAATCTATCCAGAGCAGATATGTTCCTTCTCTCGGATAAACATGAAATTCTGGAAAATGTTTTGCGAAAAAATCTCTTGTAAACACTTCATTCGCATCTATATATTTTTTGACAGCCTCATACCAGTCATCACATTCTGTATATGCCTTTTCTACCGCAGTTACTGCAAAAATTGTCGGATTATGCATCCCAATACGATCAATAGTAACCTCTATCTCTTTTCTTAATTTTTCGTTTGGAATTATCATATAGGAAACAATAACTCCAGGAATGTTAAATGTCTTTGTCGGCGAACTTGCTAAAATCAGTCTGTCATTCATCTCTTCTGTAACATCCAACGCTGTCTGATGTCTCACTCCCGCTTTCATCAGATCACCATGAATCTCATCCGTAAATAAAATCAGATCGTGTTCTCTACAGAAGTCTGCAACTTGCACCAATTCTTCTTTCGTCCATGCCCGTCCTGTTGGATTATGCGGATTGCACAAGATCATCATTTTAGTATGTTCATCCACCATTGACTCCATTTGCGCAAAATCCATTTCATAGTGTTCCCCATTTTTTTTAAGCGGACTGGACAGCATTTTTCTGTTATTTTTTAAAATTGAATTCTGCAATGGACCATATGCAGGTGTATGCATAATAATACCGTCACCTTTTTCTGTATATGTTTCCACACATATACTGGATGCAATATTGATTCTTGGACAAAAAACGATCCATTCTCTAGGGATATCCATATTGTATTGTTTTTTATACCATCTTTGAATACTGAGAAAAAATTTATCACTTAAATCGGTATATCCCAAAACACCCATATCCAAAATTTTATGCAGACTATCTCTGATTTCAACAGGTGCCCGAAAATCCATATCAGCAACACCCAAATGAATCATATCTCTTGTCCCATATTTTTTATCCATGGTATCCCATCTGCCACAATTTGTGTTTCTACGATTCACTATATCATCAAAATCATACTGTGTTTCCATATACAATCTCCTCGTCATATTGGTTATACTGTTTCATTTTCCTTCTGAAGTGCCAGATACTCATCATAATACTCATCCCCAGGTTTTATCTTTGCAATACCAAAGCCTGTAAATCCCCATATAATCGCAAATATAACACCTGTGTAACAAATAACAGCCCAAGGAAGATAGGATAATGTAGGCACTCCAAGTGTTGTTGCCATATAAACACCTGCTGCTGTCCACGGAACAATCGGTTCTACAACTGTTGCAGAATCTTCCAGAGTTCTTGATAAATTCTTAGGCTGTAATCCCTTTTTGATATAGGTTTTTGCAAACATTTCTCCCGGTATTAAAATGGATAACTGACCGTTACTCGTCACAAAAACAGCCGTAATACATGAAACAATCGTTGCAACAATCAATCCTCCAGTCGTTTTTACTGTTTTCATCAACTTGTTTAAAACAATATCTAATGATCCCGTTACTGCCAGCGTTCCTGCAAATCCATACGCACAGAATGCAATCAAAACCGTGTTTAACATGGAAAGCATACCACCACGCTCTAAAAGTCTTGGAATATCTGGTATCAATGCTGCTGCATCAAACCCTGTCTTTGTTACCATGTCAAGACTGAATCCACTGATTGCTGCCGTAAAACACTGCTGTAAGGAAAATCCTTGAAAAACAGTCGCATTAAAAAACGCAACAACGCTTGATATCAACATGACTGGGATCGTCGGTTTCTTTCGAATTGAACCATATAAAACAATGAGTGGCGGTAATATTACAAGCGGATTAAACCGAAACAGGCTCTCTAATGTTGTCAATATTGTTTCTACTTTTTCCGGTGTTGCCACAGTACCTCCACCTGCTGCTGAAAAACCGGCTATTGTATATACAATAATACAAATGATACATCCCGGAATTGTCGTATAAAACATATGCCCTATATGATCATACAATTTCGAACCTGCTGCAATCGGTGCAAGATTCGTTGTATCTGACAACGGAGACATTTTATCTCCGAAATATGCTCCTGATACCACTGCACCTGCTACCATCGGAAGTGGAGCCCCCATACCTGCTGCTACTCCCATCAAAGCTACTCCTATCGTTCCGGCTGAACCCCACGATGTGCCTGTACAAACTGATACAACCGCTGTAACAAGAAATGATGTAACCGCTATGTACCGGGGACTTATAATTTTAAGTCCATAATATACCATCATCGGGATTGTTCCACCAATCATCCACGAACCAATCAAAAAACCAACAATGATTAAAATAAATATTGCCGGCATTGTTTTTGAAAGTTTACCAACAATAGAATCCATGATATCATCCCATGTATATCCCAACGCGATAGCAATGACTGCCGCCACTGCCGCCGAAACCAGCATCAGTACCTCTGGACTCAGTCCCATAACTGCATAACCAACTCCGAGCAGTAAAATCATCGCTAAAATAGGAAGTACTGCCAGAAAAAATGTTGGTTTTTTCTTTTCTCTCACTTTTTGATTACCCATAGATAAATCCTCCTCATGGCTGGATACATTTTTTCCAGCTAATCTTCATTTGTTTTTCTCTATTTCACCACCGCAATTACTTCTACTTCACATAATACATTTTTCGGAAGTGTTTTTACTGCTACACAAGATCTTGCCGGTTTGTCTGTGAAATATTTTGCATATACCTCATTAAAAGCAGCAAAATCATTCATGTCATTCAAGAAACATGTTGTTTTTAAAACCGAACGATAGTCCGTTCCGGCCTCTTTTAAAATAGCCCCAATATTTTCCATAACCTGTTCTGCCTGAGGAACAATACCTCCAGAAACAATTTCCCCATTTTCCGGATTTACAGGAATTTGTCCTGAACTGAACAAAAGTTTATCGTATTGTACAGCCTGTGAATAACATCCAATTGCCTCCGGAGCATTTTTTGTAAAAATTTGTTTTATCATTTCATCCATCTCCTTTATTTTTTGATAATTTGATTATAGCAATAAAATATATTTTAGTCAATAGAATTTTATTCATTCAATAAACTTTTATTCATTTTTTTCTTGCACATTATTTCTTTTTTACTTATAATGATTAAGGTAGTATCAAACTTTACTTTATGATAAAATATATTTTAGTTCATGCATGATTGTATGAACCAGTAAACACAAATGATATGAACTATGAAGAAAGAGGTATTTATTATGGATAATCCTTTTTTAAAACTTACTGTAACAGACCGACAAATTCTTAACTCTTATGCTCTCATGTTAAACGGACTTGGTGCATACCTTGGTGACGGATACGAATTAGTACTTCACAGCTTAGAAAGTCTTGATCACTCTGTCATAAAAATCATCAACGGACATTTTACTGGAAGGAAAGAAGGCTCTCCCATTACCGATCTCGCTTTAAAAATGTTAGGGGAGCTTGAACAGGATCCTTCACGTACTGTTTCTCCTTATTTCAATAAAAGCAGTTCTGATTCAATGCTTCGCTCTTGTACAATTCCTATTACAGGCGAACACGGCCGGATTATCGGTTTACTTTGCATAAATTTTCATATGGAAATGCCACTCTCCGAATTTCTGCAAGGAATGCTTCCTTCACAGGACTCCTCTTCTGTAACACAGGCTTCCTCTGAAACTTTTTCAGACAATATTGATGACCTGATACTTTTTTCACTTACAGAAACCAAAGAATCCGTATACAATGATCCCGGCATTTCTTCTTCCAATAAAAATAAAGAAATTATTTTCCGTCTGTATCAACAAGGCATATTTAATCTTAAAGATGCTGTGATCAAAGTTGCCAACCAGTTAAATATTTCAAAAAATACTGTCTATATGCACATTCGAAATTTCAAAGTTTCATCTCCATCCAATTAGAAAGAATCCCAATCGGATTTTTCTGATTGTTCATACTATAATCTGCTTCTTCACAAAAGAATCGCATAAGTTCTTCTTGTCCAGCACAATAGTTTCACAAAACAAATGCCAAAATCCTGCATAAATACAGGATTTTGGCATTTTGGTCCGTTATTTTAAATCCACTTCATCAGTCACAAATCGCTATATGGTATTTCACCTTGCGGAAAATCTTCCACACCAGAATTATCGGCATAGCCAAAACAAGATAAGCCGTGGACAAAAGTCCTGCGGCACCACCAACGATCATCATAACCCAAATAAGAATCTGCATTTTTTCTACCTCTCATAAAATAATATTTTTATTTTTTATTTCATGAGAGCTAAAATGCCATTCTTTTTTCCGTCCGCCCTCCTCACAAACTTCACTAAGAGCAGTCCACGCGGCACGATCTCATCAGCCCTGCGGTACCAGATGCTCCAAAACTGCAAAATCAGCGCTGGGAGTATGACAAGCAGAATCCTTATTGTAACGCCTGCCATTCTGCGCCAGTTTACGGATGCAAACTCTTTTGCCCTCCCACTCTCTAATGTTTCGCTGCGTCCTCTGGCTGTCTCTAACAGTGCATCATACGTTTTTGCCAGCCGCTCGCCTGAGAGCATTGTCTGACCGGATGCCTTTTCTGTAGATTTCATTCGTAAAACATCCGACTGACTGCCAGCACAGGTCGTAAGCAGGATCATCCATGCGAATAATAATGGAAATATTCTTTTATAGTAAGTTGGTAAATTTACCAATTTCCTTCGCTTTTTTGTAGATCTCATCACAGTTCATCTCCAGATAGATTTCTAATCCTGCTACTTCCTTATCGGAAAATCCATGATTCTTTGTGATTTTTCCCGGCGGAAGCATGCCCTCTGCAATATCACTTCCACGTTCAAATCGAACCGAAACTCTTTTTTTCCCATCAATTTTTAAAAAGCCGGACTGTGTAAATTTTACTTCTTCCTGTTTATTCATGAAAATCCGCCTTTCTGACTGCTTCTGCCACCTCATCCGGAATGTGCTCTGCCATATGCACCTTCTTTTCCGGTTCACGTTTTGCCTGATATGTTTCTAACATTTCCCCACGTTTGCGTGTGATCTCTTTTTCTAACTCCCTCGCCGAGATCAGTCCGCATCCGGCTCCCCGGATAATGATCTGCTCTAATCCATCCGATGTTGCAACCGTTACACGGTACTTTCTGCCATTTTCATGTGCAAACTTCTCAATGTACTGATCCGCAGTCTCTGCCTCCCGCGTGTAAACCACATGAATATTATGGTAATCATACATTTCCGTCTTGTGTCCCTGTACGCGGTATGCATCAAACACCACGATCAGTTCACATCCACGCATTCCCTGATAATCACATAAAATATCGAGAAGCCTTCCACGCGCTCCATCCACATTGTCACGGGCAAGCTCGTTTAACTCATCCCATGCAAATATCACATTGTAACCGTCCACGAGCAGATATTCTTTGTCCGACAATGGCGGTGTGTAAGTCCGTGTTACCGGCGATATATTCGTGCTGCTTCCGCCTGACCGTTTCCAGACATTGCGCCCCGGAGCAGATTTTTCCCGTTTATTAGCATTGTATGTCTGATTTAAGATTCTGTCAATCTCATCCGTGCCGATCCATTCTTCTTCTCTGCTCTGCTGCTGCATGTAAACCTGCTTTGGCTGCCATTCCTCTGCTTCTTTTTCCGGCTTTAGCACACTTTCCAAATGCATATAGTCCATAACCTGATCCCATGGGACAACAAATCCTGCTCCATGGGCACAGAATACAGACCCGGTCGGATTTGCCAGATCACGCTCTGAATCATAACCAAGCGCCTCAACAACCTCCTCTGTATTATGGCATGGCAGATAACCGTGCAGCGTACAGGTAAGGCTTCCATGTCCCTTGGTATATGCCATAACATCTTTTGCATAATCACGTATCGATGCAACCGGAACGATCCCTGTGAGTACTGCCATCTCCCCGTTCCGGTCCGGAGCATCAAATTTACCTGACATTCCTTCGATGTCATTCATGGCACGTCCAATACATTCATTCGGTATCTCCAGCCGGAAATCATACCATGGCTCTAACAGCACAGACTGCGCCTGCTTTAATCCCTGTCTGAGCGCGCGGTAAGTCGCCTGCCTGAAGTCGCCACCCTCCGTATGTTTTAAATGTGCACGTCCGGCAACCAGCGTAACCTTCATATCCGTGACCGGCGACCCCGTCAGCACACCGACATGTTCTTTTTCCTCTAAATGTGTGAGCACCAGTCTCTGCCAGTTTCTTGCTAACATATCCTCGCTGACATCTGCCGCAAAGGTAAGTCCGCTTCCGGTCTCTCCCGGCTCTAATAAAAGATGAACCTCCGCATAATGGCGCAGCGGCTCAAAATGTCCCACTCCCTCCACGGTATCTGCGATCGTCTCGCGGTAGAGAATCTTTCCGGTGCCAAATTCCACCTCCACACCAAATCGATCTAAGATCAGTGCTTTTAAGATTTCGATCTGCACCTCCCCCATAATCTGTATCTTGATCTCCTGCAGTTCTTCATTCCAGACAATATGAAGTTCCGGTTCTTCTTCCTCTAACATCGCAAGTTTCGGCATCATCGCCTGTGGCTGCACACCGTCAGGCAAAATCAGTTCATAGGTCAGCACCGGCTCTAAGATCGGCAGTTCGGACTCCTCCTGGCTTCCCAATCCCTCACCCGGATAGGTGTAGGATAATCCGGTCACGGCACAGATGGTTCCCGCTTCCACCTCATCTTTTGTCTCATATTTTTCACCGGAATAGATACGGATCTGGTTTACCTTTTCCTCCCAGATATCCTCTGCTTTATTCTGCTTATGTCCTGACAGCAGATTTCTCGCCTTCAGCACACCGCCTGTAACTTTTAAATGTGTAAGACGGCTGCCCTGCGCATCACGTGTGATCTTAAATACGGTGGCACCAAACTCTCCCGGATACTCCGGCATTTTCGTATATTCGGAAAGTGCCAACAGCAGCTCCTCGATCCCTTCCATTTTCAGTGCAGAACCGAAGAAACATGGAAATAATTCCCTTTTCTGTATCATTTCACGGACAGATTCCTCTTTAATACTGCCGCCTTCTAAATATGCTTCTAACACTTTTTCATTGCAGACCGCCACATTTTCATAAAAATCCATATCACGATAAGTTCCGTCTTCATTTTTTGAAAAATCCACACAGGCACTGCTCAATGTATCCTTGATCTGATCTGATAATTTTTCGTGATCCGTCCCCAGCTGATCCATCTTATTGACAAAAATAAATGTCGGAATATCATAGCGCGCCAGAAGACGCCAGAGAGTCCTCGTATGTCCCTGCACACCATCTGCACCGCTTATGATCAGCACAGCATAGTCAAGCACCTGCAAGGTACGCTCCATTTCCGCAGAAAAATCCACATGTCCCGGTGTATCTAACAGTGTAAATTCGCATCCTCCATACGAAAAAACTGCCTGTTTGGAAAAAATTGTGATTCCACGGTTTCTCTCCATTTCATTGGTATCTAAAAACGCATCTTTATTGTCCACACGTCCGGCTTTCCGGATGCTGCCGCTTTTATATAATAACGCTTCCGACAATGTTGTCTTTCCTGCATCAACATGTGCTAACATTGCAATATTTATATGAGTCTGTGTCATAAAACAATCCCTCTTGCTTTCTTTCACCTGCACTCATGATAACACAAAATTTGCATTAATGCCTTGCTTTTTTCTCTTCTCCCGGTATTGTTTTATGACACAAAAATAACTCAACGGATATCTCTCCCTCAAAGCCTTCCTCCATTGCTTCTAACTGGCATACCCTGTTTTTGTATCCCATGGGTCCGGTCTGCGTGTCCGGACGCATCGCGAAAAATAATGCCGAAGATTGATGCTTTGGTGCGCGTTTCAGATATTCCGTCGTGTAAAACTGCATCTGATAATCCCTGTCGCACTCATATTCGATCATGGGCAGGACACAGCCTTTGGGACATATCTGCGGCAGAAGTTCCATAAATTCCTGCTTCATCTGTGCAATCTGTTCTTTGCTGAAATGTTCCAGATAGCGTTTATCTTCAAAACGTGTCTCTGCCTCTTTCCAGACATCATGGAAACGGATGCCATGAATATAAACACTGCTTTCTGCCTCTCCGGTCAGATGGAGCACTTTGGGTTTTGCATATTCCCCGGTCTTTAAGCGGAATCTTTTTTGTACCAGAACAGAACGGTGCTGTTCCGACAGCGTAACCGTAACATCCTCATTTCCCATATTCCAAAATGCTTCTTCGGATAATTCCTGCCCGTCTTTTCCCGTCAATTCATAGCAAGTGATAAACAGCCTGTCAAGCTCCACCTGTTCTAACTCCCCTAACTCCGCTCCCTGTCCAAGCATATATAAAAACTGTATCTGTTCCTCTATATTATATCGCTCGCCAAGACAGGTGCCTGTTGCTGAAGCGGCCTCAAAACAGCAGCCACCGCTTACAATTTTTTCGATCCACACCTGGTCTGCTTCTTCCAGATTCTGCTTTAACTCTGCCCGGTTTGTCTTCGCTTCTTTGTATGTTCTGTTTCTGTGTTCATATTCCTGTTCCGACATGGCTGAAATTCCCCACAGATAAAATGTATCCTCTTTTTGGGCAATCATGGGAAGCACTGTATAATGTTCTCCCTCGCCATATGACAGATTCAGTATTTTTTGTTTCGTTACAGTTGGAAAAAGGGTTCTTAAATTTTGTGTATTCATAATATCTCCGTTCCTCCTAAATATGAAAAATATCGATCAGAAATACCATCGCCAATCCATAATAAGTGATCACTGCAACCAGATCATTCACCGTCGTGATCAGCGGACCGGATGCAACTGCCGGATCAATATGGATCTTGTGGAAGAACATCGGGATGATCGTACCTACAAAACCAGAGATTACCATCGCAACGACCAGAGAAATCCCAACACATCCGGAGATCAGGAATGCTGACATCCAGGCATATTTTTTGAACAGGTGGATGTAAATGCCAAGAAATACAAGTGCCATAACGCCAAGACTCGCTCCGTTTAAAAAGCCGATCTTCATTTCTTTTCCGAGAAGAGCCAGTTTTTTTCTGGTATCCAAATCCTCGTCCACAAGTACACGGATCGTTACTGCAAGCGACTGCGTACCAACATTTCCTGCCATATCAAGCACCAGCGACTGAAAGCAGATCACGATCGGCAAAACTGCAACCACAGATTCAAATATTCCGACAACAGAGGACACTGCCATCCCAAGGAACAACAGTATGATCAGCCATGGCAGTCTCTTTTTCATACTCACGATCGTCGGTTCCTTTAAATCCTCCTCGGAGGTCAGACCTGCAAGTTTTGCATAGTCATCTCCCATCGCATCATCTACTAACTCCACGATATCTGTTGCAGTCAGAATACCGGCTATCTTTCCATCCTGTGTCAGTACCGGGATGGAATCCTCCTCATAATCTGCTATCTTTTCCACACATTCACTGATATTTTCATGTTCATACACATACGGATAGGAACTGCTGACGATCTCCTGCAGAGGTGTATTTTCTCTCGCGATGATCAGGTCTTTCAGATCGATCGCACCGGCAAATTTTTCCTCTGTATCGGTAACATAAATCGTTGAAATATTATCATGTTCCCCCGCCTGGCGGACCAGTTCGCTCATCGCTTCCCGGACGGACAGCTCCTCTGAAATACAGACAAAGTTGTTCGTCATGCAGCTTCCAATCTCATCCTCCTCATAGGAGAGCAGTTTCTGCACATCTTTCTGTGCGTCCGCATCCAGATGGCTCACGATCTCATTTTTCTTTGACTCGGACAGATCATCTAACACGTCAAGTGCATCATCTGCATCCATGTAGGAAATTACTTTTGCTGCCTGCTCTAAAGACAGTTCCTCCAAGTACATTTCCGCATCATCAAAATAGGAAAATATCTCTGCGATCCTTTCAGAGCCGAGCACACGGTAGAGATGCTTCCGCTCAGTCTCCGTCAGAAATGTGATTGCCTCCGCGATATCTTTCTCATGATAATCTGACAGCAGATTCCGTAATTTCTGCTCATCTTTTGTAACACGGATGATCTTTATCAGTTCTTTTACATAGTCTTTTTTCGGGATTAATACTTTTCTCATTGTGACCTCCTTTTCGCCTGAAATGGGCATAAAAATACATCGCTTCATTGTGATTGCAAGGATCCTCTGATGCGATGTATAAAAAGGTGCACAACAATATAGAATATGGCGGTCAGACTTTCACAGACAGCCACATTCTTTTTTTACATCTTCGTACATCGCATATTTTACTTCGTCCTACACTATCGCAACTGTCCATGAAAATTCACCTCCATTAAAATTTGAATTTTGATATGTCTGAAAATGACGTGGTCATTGTAGCAGAAATGAATGAGAAACGCAACCCCTATTCTTTATAGATATTTCCCCGTAACACTCTCCTCATTCGCTGCAATCTGCTCCGGTGTCCCGCAGGCGACCACTCTGCCGCCCTCCTCTCCGCCGCCGGGGCCCATATCAATGATATAATCTGCATTTCGGATCACATCCAGATCATGTTCAATGACGAGCACAGTCGCCCCGTTATCGACCAGCGCCTGAAATACGCCAAGTAACGTCTGTACATCCAACGGATGCAGTCCGATGGTCGGCTCATCAAACACAAAGACAGAATCCGACTGTCCTTTTCCCATTTCACTGGCAAGTTTCAGTCTCTGTGCCTCGCCGCCGGAAAGACTCGGTGTTTCCTCCCCCAGCGTCAGATATCCAAGTCCTAAATTTTTCAGGACACCAAGCCTCTGGTGCACCAGTTTCAGATCCTTGACTGCCTGCAGCGCCGTATTGACATCCATCTCCATCAGTTCCGGCAGGGAATACCTGTTTCCCTGTTTATTTTCATAGCTGATCTGCCATGCCCCTTTCGCGTACCGGGAACCGCCACATTCCGGGCATGGGATGTCCACATCCGGTAAAAACTGTACATCCAGACTGATCTGCCCGGTTCCGTCGCAGACCGGGCAGTGCAGCTTTCCAGTATTGTAGGAAAAATCCCCCGCTTTGTATTTCCGGTCTTTCGCATCCGCTGTTTTTGCATAGATTTTGCGGAGTTCATCATGTATGTTTGCATAAGTTGCCACCGTTGAACGGACATTGATACCGATCGGTGAGGCATCGATCAGTTTCACATGGGCAATCCCTTCCGCCGAAATACTCTTCACATGTTTCGGCAGATGTTCCCCGCAAAAAGAGGCTTCCAGTCCCGAAATCAGACTCTCTAAAACCATCGTGGTCTTCCCCGAACCGGAAACACCGGTCACCACGGTAAGTCTGCCCTTTGGAATATCCACTTCCAATGGCTTTACCGTGTGAATGTTATCCGTGGATAAATGCAGTTTTCCAAGTGCAAAAACTTCCTCTTTCCCTGCCTGTGTGCGGACATGCATATCTGCCGTTTTCGCCAGAAAAGGACCGATCATGGATTTTTTATTGGAAATAATCTGCGGAATGCTGCCCTCCGCGATCACATATCCGCCTCCCACACCGGCTTCGGGTCCCATCTCGATCAGCCAGTCCGCCTCCGATAATATCTGCGTATCGTGGTCTACCAGAAGAACGGAATTGCCGTCCGCGACCAGATCATGCATCACGGCATTAAGCCCTTTGATATTCGACGGGTGCAGACCGATTGAAGGCTCATCTAACACATACAAAACACCTGTTGTGCGGTTTCGTACCGCTCTGGCAAGCTGCATCCGCTGCCTCTCTCCGGTCGACAATGTAAAGGCCGTCCGGTCAAGCGACAGATAAGAAAGTCCCAGAGCCATCAACCTTTTCGCAACGGCCTGAAACGATTCACAGATGGATTCTGCCATGGGACGCATTTCTTCCGGCAGGGAATCCGGCACTCCTGCCACCCAGTCCACCAGTTCTTTCAAGGTCATTTTACAGGCTTCATCCAGACCTATCCCCCGAAGTCTCGGTGCTCTCGCAGTCTCAGAAAGCCTGCTGCCGCCACATTCCGGACAGATATCTTCCTTTAAAAATTTTTCCACGCGCTTCATGCCCTTCTCATCTTTTACTTTTGCAAGCGCATTTTCCACGGTGTAAACGGCATTATAATAGGTAAAATCCAGTTCACCCGCCTGGTTGGATTTTTTTGCCTTATAAAAAATATGTTTTTTCTCAGCCGGGCCGTGATAGACGATCTCTTTCTCCTCGTCTGTCAGTTCCCGGAATGGGACATCCGTGCGCACGCCCATCTCACGGCAGACATCTGTCATCAGTGACCACATCAGACTGTTCCACGGTGCGACCGCTCCCTCATCAATGCTGATCGAATCGTCCGGCACCAGCGAATTAAAATCCACTGTCCGCACACTTCCCGTACCGCCGCATCTTTGGCACGCCCCCTGTGAATTAAAGGCAAGTTCTTCCGCACTCGGTGCATGTACTTTTTCCCCGCACACCGGACATAAGATTTCCTGCTCTGCCGCTACTTTTAACGTAGGCTCTATGTAATGTCCATTCGGACAGCGGTGGGATGCCAGTCTCGAATACATCAGCCTTAAGCTATTCAAAAGTTCGGTTCCGGTTCCAAACGTACTGCGGATCCCCGGTATTCCCGGACGCTGATGGAGTGCTAAAGCTGCCGGGACATATAACACCTCGTCCACCTGTGCTTTTGCCGCTCCTGTCATACGCCTTCTTGTATAAGTAGAAAGTGACTCCAGATATCGTCTGGAACCCTCTGCATACAAAACACCAAGTGCCAGCGAAGATTTGCCCGAACCGGAGACACCTGCAACCCCCACGATCTGATGCAGGGGGACATCCACATTTACATTTTTCAGGTTGTGGACTCTCGCCCCTTTTACCCTGATATATTTTGGTTCATTATGGTTGGTTTCCATGATGGTACTCCTTATTTATTCGTCTTATCCTGATCACCGATCGCAGCATGGAAATTTTTAAAAGATCAGTACAAACACTGCGACCGGCATTACCACTGCCCCCGTCAGATCAGGAAGCTGATGCGCAAGAAAATTTTCGGTCAGCCCTGCATTGTCATCGATCACTTTCCGCAGACGTCCGCTGGCGTTTGCGCTAAAATATCCCTAACAACACTTTCATTTCCCGCTACAATCCTATCAACACTTCCGCACTCCAGACACAACAATCCCGGCGAAAAAGTCCAGTATTCCACCAAGCGCAATCGTGCCTGCAAACAACAGTATCAGTTCCAAAAGATCACAAAACCGATCAATAAAAAGATGATCGTATCAGACGCAAAGAGTTCTCCCAATATCGGTAAATACCTCATATTTTCTCCCCTCTCTAATCTATTCCAGTTTTTTCATAACAAGTCCAAACAGCTCTGCCTTTTTCCACCATCACAAAAAACTGACAGACAAAAGATGCCGCTCAGCACAGTTCCTTCACAAAATTTCCACCTTCAAAATAAATATCATTTCCTTCACTGTCTTTATGAAACGAAATCCGCTCTGTTCCAACCAGTTGAAAACCAACACTGTTAAGTAATCCAACAGAAGGGAGATTATTTTTTGCTGTTCCGGCATATATTTTTTTTACGCCCTGTTCTTTCATATAATCAAAAATTGCAAGCAGACTTTCTTTCGCATATCCCTTTCCCTGATATTGATCAAGGAATCCATATCCGATCTCATATATTTCTTCTGTATACCCCTTTTCCCTCAGTCATTCATTTACAGAATGTCTTTTCCTTTGCAGTAAAAAGTGTCTAAATCAAATCTCTAACAATGCCTCATCCCTACAGCCCCAGCCTCCGATACCGGTTCACGCACGCAAACACTTCCTGCTTTCTTGGCATCGCAAGTCCGCACGGCAGATAACTACTCTCGCAGACTGCTGCGATCCCCTTCTTCTGCAAAACATCCCAAAGCGCATCGACTGCCTGTGTCAGGGTGTGTTTTCCATCAAAAAAGTGGATCTGCATATATTTTAACATATATCCGAGTGCTGCAAGCTGCTCCGTGTCCATAAGCTGTTCCACATAGCGGACGTCAATGACTTCCCGGTTGATAGAGATGGAATCCCTTCCCATCGTTTTCATCTTTAAGCGGTTGTCCTCTTGAAACATCCGGTCCGGCTTTATTTTTCTGTCAAAATCAGGCTGCTTTGACGGGGCAATGTCCTGTTTTGGAAGCGGGAACTCTGCCGCTGCCTGCTTTGCTGACTCTGTGATCTCAAACGGCTCGTAACGGTTCATCTGGATGATGCAGTCCGCCTTGTGAAAATAGGAACCGGAGCTTCCGGCAACAAGGACCGTCGAGATACCGTATGTGTGATACAGCTCCTCTACCCGGTCAATAAAAGGCACGATCGGCTCTGCATCACGGTTGACCACGCGCTGCATCAGCTCATCACGGATCATAAAGTTCGTTGCACTGGTATCCTCGTCGATCAGAAATGCTCTTGTGCCTGCCTCCATCGCCTCGATCACATTTGCCGCCTGGGAAGTACTCCCGCTGGCATCCTCCGTATAAAAGGATACCGTATCTTTCCCGTTTGGCAGGTCATGGATAAACATGGAAATATCCACGTCACGGATGCTTCTTCCATCCTCGGCACGGATCTTCATTGCTGTATCGTCCGTGATGACATACTCCCTGCCATCCCCTGCAATGTGGTTATAGACACCTGTCTCAAGCGCTTTTAACAGTGTTGATTTTCCATGGTAACCACCGCCGACGATCAGCGTGATGCCCTTCTTTATTCCCATTCCGGCCAGTTTTCCGTGGTGCGGCAGCGTCAGCGTGACGGAGAGACTTTCCGGTGACTGAAAACGCACCGCATCTTTCATCGGTCTGCCGGAGACACCGGACTCCCGCGGCAGGATTGCACCGTCCGCCACAAACGCACAGAGTCCCATCGGATCTAACTGCTCCCTGATATACGCCTGATCCTCGGCGAGATCTGCGGCTGCCTCCACCGCTTCTTTTCTCAGGGAACGGAAATAAAGGGAGCCTTTTACGCACTCCGGCAGGAAATCGAAGAAGATCTTTTCTAACTCCCTGGAATTGACCGTTCTCCCGTTTGCCGGGAAACCGATCTCCATACGCAGCACGATATCGCCGTTCTTTGCATCCATCTGGCAGGCACTGCGCTCTAACACTTCCTGTCCCGGACAGCTGACCGCCATAAGACCGCTCTTTCCAGATCCTTTCGCTTTAAAGGAAACTTTCTCGACCTGGCGCGCAAACTGGCGCAGCAGATAATCCTGCACGGCGGTCCTTCTGCAGTCTTTCTGATAAAGATGTTCCGGGAATCCCGCCTGTTTCCCGCGGACATGGATACTTACCTTCGACGGTGCTGCAAACGGATCTCCCTGTACATGGTCAATGGAAAGCACATATCCAGGAAACTCATAAGTCCCCCTTGTGTCCTTATATGCCGGATAACCTTTATGGTCGATACACTGTAATAAATTTTTTAACTCTGCTGATGTCTGCATAACTCCCTCCTGCTAAAAAGCATACTTTCCTGTTCTATCGTACAACCGGTTTTTAAAATACACTCCTTAAGTTCTTTTAATTCTGCCGGAACGTTTGTGTCCCTTACTTTTTGCAAATATTTTTCATCCCGTTTTTCCCCATATTCCTGATATTTAAAAAATGTCTCCTCATCCATTGCAAGCGGTTTCACATCTGGAAAAATTTTCTCTTTTATATTCATAAATATACGTATCCCGCCATAATCTAAGTCACTGGTATGAAAATACTCTGCCCCCTGCTCTCCCAGACACTCCCTGAGATTTTTCAGGAAAAGCCTCTCTTTCGGTGAGAAAAAACCGTGCGAATAGACAAGCAGCGTTCCCTCTTCATATGACATTTCCATAAAATTGGCTTTATTTTCAACCGTTACAATTTTTCGAATTGTCTGCTCCGGCAATAGTTTTGCATATTTTAATGTCTCTGCATTTAAGATCGTACCATAGGCAAACAGGGCGGTATCAATTTTGTTTCCTGCAAGTTCAAACTGCAGCGAACCTTTGACAGAAAGTTCCTGATGATATGTCTCAATCCCAATTTCCGATAATACTTCGTCATTTCCCATAACTTCTTCGTCAGCATCCACATCCGGGCAAAATTTTCTCGCATCCGAAATAATTTTATCCTGGACTGCTCTCTGAAATGATTTTGAATTTTTCAGGTATTTTTTACTGAATATCCGTCTTGAAACCGGTTCCTCTATCTCATTTAATCCGGCTAACGTGTTAAAATAAATTTCCTTTGTTTCTTCATCTTTGCATATTTTCGGAATTTTTTCACGTTCCAGGTCATTTTCCAGCTCCCCAATACATTGATCGATCCATGGTTTCCAGGTCTGCTGGCGCCCTCTTAATTTCTGTAACTCCTGACGAAGTTTCAAAAATGGTTCAAAATAGCGCTCATATTTTGGCACCCGCCCATCCATTTCATAAAATCTCGGAATATCAGACAAACAATATACGATCTGCTCCAGTTCACTTCCCCTTGTGTACCATCCACTTATCTTCTGCCCTTTTCCATCCTGTAACAGATGACGTGCCTGCAACTCTAAAACCTGCCTGTTCAGCTCTGTTTTTCCGATTTCATCATACAGCGCCTGAACGATTCTGATAGAACGTTTCCCATCATTTTGCCCCTGATTAGGATATTTTCTCCAATCAGTATCGCCATGTTCATAATCATCAAGGATCACCTGAACGATACTGGTTCTTGTCTCTTTTTCCTTCTCCTTCTTCAACCGCTCTTACTCCTCCTCCACAACCAACTGTGAAAAATCCTTTTTCTCAAACTCCTGGATCGATATGCTCTTCTTATTCGGATTCGCATAAACAAATGTCTTATCTACATTTTCAATATAGTTCTGAATCTTGTCGTTCGTCGCACTGATGATCGCCTGGAAACCGAGTCCGCGGATGAGCTCGATACAGCTTGCCACCTTCTCGGCATCCATCTTGGAAAACGCCTCGTCCAGCACAACAAGCCGGATCGTCGGGCGTCTTGTCAGTCTTGCAGACAGATTGATGTGGTACGCCTGTGCAAAACTTGCAAGCAGTGCAATGTAAAGCGGGTTCTGACCCTCTCCACCGGAATTTTTCTTGATCATTTTGCTAAGACCAATGACAAGCCTTTCGTCCCCCTCCACGATCTGTTCCATCTCAAAGGAGAGGTAGGTACGGTAATCCGCATATTTCACCATGTTCTGTTTTGCTTCATCAAGCTCCTGCTGGGATGCATTTTCCGGTGGGATAAAGATGCGGATCAACTCGCTCATGAGCATCCCATATTTGTTCTCGTGTTCCATGGAAAACAGGTTCATCTGATGTTCCACCGGCGACGCAAGTGAGGACGGATCGATCTCTAAATCCTCATCCATGAACATGTCATAAAATGCACCGTCTGCTCCCTTATTTCTTGTTATTTTAAACTGATAGCGGTCTTTACCAAAGTTCAGGTTGCGGATAATGCGGTTTAACTCATCCCTGCGCACATATGCTTCTTTTATGGCACTTCGGATCTTGTATACAAAATCCTCCTTAAAATGCTCTACCGCTGCCTTTGCCTGCTCGGCTGCCTTTTTCTGGTATTCCTCTAACTCATTGCAGGAAAGTTCCGACAGCAGGTTATCATAATCATCATTGTTCTCCGCACTCGCCGAAAAATCACGCTTCGGGTGATTCTGCAGATAATTCATGCGGACATCGACCAGCTTATTTTTCTGCTCTGTGCACTGCACCGCCGCCTGATTCATATCCTCCTGCGTCGCCGCTTTCATGCTGTCATACTTCTTATTTTTCTGCCCGGCAATGTAGGCTTCAAATGCCTCCTCCGCTTCAATGGAACCGCGGAGTTCCCGTTTTTTCGCAAGAAGTTCTTCATTTCTTGTGATGAAATCATTGCCGTCCTTTTCAATGGCATCTTCTTTTTTCCGGATCTGGTATTTTAAATCATCAATTTTTGCTTCTAACTCTTTCTGTTTTGTGTGGATCTCCTCCGCCTGTTTCTTTAAGGTTTCCACAGTACCGGCACCGATCTCTGCCATCTTCTTTTCTGTTTTGATTTTCTGTTTTTCTTTTTCCTTCTTCTCCGAAAGATCTAAGATCAGGTTCTGGTATTCCTCAACCGTATCATTTAAAAATTCCTGGGCAAGGATATTTCTCGCCTCTGTCTCACGCTCCTTATATTCCGCTCTGTCCTGCTCTAATTTCTCAAGGCTGGCGGCAAGTTCCTTCTGACGCTGTTTTTTACTCTTTTCACCGATATAGACATGTTTCTTGTAATTGTCAGGATTTAAGCGGCGCAGCTGGTAACTCTGGTACAGCAGGCAGTCTGCCGTCACACCGATCTTGCACTGGCGCAGTTCATCGACAGAAGCACACTTGATCACATTTCCAAGCAGGAAATCCACAAATGCCCGCACATACGGCTCTTTTGCCTCCACTTCCTCCGCGAGCGCATTATCCTTTATGCGCCACTCCTCCTGCATCAGTTTTTCCGTATCCACTAAAGATACACGGAAGAAACGCTTCTCGTCGAGTGTTTCGTATACTTCCATCGCCTGTTTGACATAGGCAGGCTCCACGATCAGCGCAAGTTTGTTCCAGGAAAGATAACCCTCGATCGCGTTACGCCATGTTTCATCTTTAATATCAATGAGATCTGCAAAAATACGGACCTGGATATTTTTTCCGGTCTGTTCAGAAAGTTTTCTTGCAATTTCGGATCTCGCAAGTTCTAACTCTCTCGGATATGCTTTTTTACCAAGTTTTAACTCTGTGAGTTCTTTCTCTAACACATCCGCTTCTTTATTCATGGAACGGATCTCCGAGGAAGCCTCCTGCCTGTCCTTTTCTGCCTCTTTCTGCACTTCGACCAGACTTCGTTTCAAACGTTCGATCTCCTCGCCGGTGATCGTGCCTTCTTTGAATTTCTCGATATCCCATAAGATCTGGTTCGAAACAATATCTACATCCTCCCAGCCGTTTAACCTTGCACAGATACCATCCCACTTGTTTTTACTTCGCTCTAAAAGGCTTAAGTTTTCTTCCAGACTCTTTAACTGCTCTTCAAGCCTTGCATAACCGGTTCCTGCGATCTGCTCATTGATCTCGCTGTACTCTTTTTCATAATTTCCCTTTATTTCAAGCAGTTCGGCGAGACTTTCGTTCTGCAGTACAACATCCTTTTTCCAGTTTTCCACACGGTGCTGCATTTCCTCTATGGTCTGCTCTAACTGTAAGATCGTCAGTTTATCCATCCGGTAATGGCAGTTTAAAAGTTCTTTTTTCTTCTCCTCCATCGCCTGATACTGCGCACTTATCTGCTTTAACTCTTCGATCTCCTGCATCGTGGCTTCGATCTTGCGGCACATCCTGCCATAGAGCATCGCGCCCTCCTGCATGTCCTCGATATGGATATCCTGCTCCATGCAGATATATTCTTTTACAAAGTCCTCTAACCGGATATTCATTTTAAACGGGATCGCACGCTTAAACAGGCGCGGGAATTTTTCCATATCCAATCCGCCTAAGTAGACGTCATACAGGTTTCTGCGGAATCTCTCATTATTTGAGGTGTAAAACATCTCATCTTTCGGGAAATTCTGCTGCAAATAGCTGCGCACCTCACTGATCGTCATTGCGCGGCTCTCTGTCCGGTAATCGCCCGGGATCAGTTCTCCCTTGTGCCAGAAAAATAAACGATTGATCTCGTTGGTCGCTGTCTCCACGTCAAACACAACCCCGATGCATTCTTTTTCCTTCGTGATCGTCTGTTCCATCTCAAGAACGATCGTCGTGGAAAAGTTTTTGTTCCGCTTATATTCCGCCTGATTATTCTCGCCAATGTTGATCATACCGCGCAGGTACTCGATCAGGCTTCGGTCAGAGTCATCTGCCGCCGCCTTATTGAAAAATCCACGTCCGTCCGTGTTCGCATAAAGCACGATCTGCATTGCATCGATCACTGTTGATTTTCCACTTCCGGAATGACCGGTAAAAAAGTTGATGCTCTCATTTAAGCCTAACACCTTGCGGTCAATATAATGCCAGTTGTTGAGGCAGATTCTGGTAAAAACTTTATATGCCTGATTCATCTGTTCCATCTTCTGTCTCTCCTTCCTCATCCACATTCATTTCTTCTGGTTCAAGATCACTTTCTTCATCCGTCATATCATTTTCTGAAAGTGTTTCCTCACTGCTCCACTCCAGATTCTCCTGCCCGTCTACCTCGTTATCTTTTACCTCATCGGAAAAACTGCCAAGAAGCCCGTTCACATCTTCTCTCATCAATACTAAATTGATACACGGATAGATCATGATCCTCGTATTTTCAAGCTGTTCGTCAAACACATCCAAAAACTCTACCATCTGATATTTTTTCAGAATGGCAAACGCTCTTTTGATCTCCGTCATCGATGACGGTCCCTTGATGAGACGGAATTCTCCCGCTTTTCCATTTAATTCTCCAAATGTCGTTATTACATTGACACTGGAAGAAACAGCCGCCATTTTTTCATCATAGATCAGTTTTAACAGCAGCAGATAAATGGTCGCAAGTTTCGGCAGTTTTTCACCGATTCCGTCTGCTCCCTCTAAATAAATGATGCCAAGCTCCGTATCCTGACGAAGTTTTATCCCTGCAACCGCAAAATACTCCGTCAGAAATTCCAAATGCCTGTCACTGAAATCATACATACGGTCCGGCATCATTCGTCCGTATTTTTTATCATATTTTCGTTCCGGCAGAAATGTCTGGGCAAGTAAGGTTCTTATCACTTCCTGCATCCGTTCCACATCCTGCGTATTTAACTCTTCGTAACCTTCAAACATTAATTCCGTTCACTTTCTATTGATTTTTGTTTTACACTAAAAGTCATCTTTGGATAACAATAGTTTCCATTCTGAACCTGTTCCTCCTCCACCTGCACCCGGTATCTGCTGTTTTTGCGCATACTGATATCGTAGGCGAGGATCAGCTTTTCAAAGGATTCGTCATCCGAAATATCCATCCGGTCTGTCTCTAAAATGCCATCTGTCATCTGTTCGTCGATAAATTCCTCGATCTGTTTTGCCGTATAACGGTGCTCAATCTTATTTAAGCGCAGGACATCTTCCCGTGAAAGTTCTGCCGGCTCCTCCTCTTCCTGCAGATCATCCTCAAATTTTCTGCGGCGTCTTCTCTTGTAAAGAGGATTGTCACTCAAAACATCAAAAGATGACAGATTCATATGTTCCGCCACCTCTTTTAACATCTCACTCTGTTCGCTTTCTGTTTCAGCCGATCCAAGTTTGTTCAAAAGCAGGATCAGCATGCCGTGGCGTTCTGTCTCATCGCTGAGCAGATAATTTAACCGGCTCACGGTCGCACGGATATACTTACTGTGTTCTTTATCCATATTTGAGATCCGGTGTTCAATATCATCAAATCCACGCTCGATCTGGTCGATCAGATCCAACACATCTTCCTGCCTGTTTCTTCGCGTATATAAAAATGGAAGTTCCTCTTCGGTCCGCCTGGAATCTAATACGGAAGATCTGTTTTCTGCACTCTTTTGTTCCATCTGCTGTTTCTGCCGGATGCGCTCCACCCAGGCATCATCTTCCCGCATTTCTTTCAGCCAGCGTTTGATGTCCATTTTATAGATATAAAAGTTATCACTCGTCTTTAAAATATGGTATTTGCGTCTGACTACTTCCTCCACATAGCCCTCTAAATGCTCCTTTAAAAGTTCATCGTAGGACTGTTTGTTTAAGAGACGCTCAAAAAATTTATCCATGTTATGGAGCATGTCCTGCAATGCCTTATTCAGCTTTTTCGTATTGACAAGCGCCGTTTTTAACATGGTAAGATTCATGCGGTGGTCATTTTTAAAAGAAAAAAGAGTCGCATAAACATTCTGGATATAAAGATCCGTGTCATCTAACGGCTCCTCTGCCAATTTTTCAAATGCCTCGATCATCACTGCCGCATAATCCGGTATGACGATATTGGTGGTCATCGCCTCATAATCTTCGATTTTTCTGAGCCATTTTGTGCGCACCAGCCAGTTTAAAATTCGCCCCGGCAATGCGGTCTCCTCATCTTCCTCCGTCTCGTTATCCTCCCTCATAAAGGCATAACGACGAGAGGAGCACATGTCGCTTAAGATCTGGACACATGCTTCTCTGCTTAAAAAGTAATTGTTGTACTGGTATTCGTCATTGATGGTCAGAAGTGCTTCTATATAGATGTCCCGGTTTACGGACCGGAACAGTCCCCAGAAAGATGCTGGGATGTCGTATATCAATTTCACGTTATTCTTTCCTTACTATCATTTCTTACAATCTCATGATACACTGCTTATCTGTATCTGCACACGTCTTATTTTTGCACAATGCATGCAGCATATCCGTCTGCACACACTTTATCTGGTGCGTGATTCATGCAGCATATCCATCTTCATCTCGTAATATGCCGGACTCATATCCAGATAATGCTCATGCGGGTTCTCAAAACGCTGCTCTTCTTCCCATACTTCGGTGTTAAGCTGTTTCTCCACATAAGATCTGATTTTCTCTAAGGTTTCCGGCTCCACGATCCGTTTTCCTGCCTTTACGACCTGCTGCTGAAGTTTTTTCGCTGTACAATTTTCAAAAGAACGGTTTTTCCACGGTTTTACCGGATCTGCATAACGGTATGGTGCGGACATATCAACCGTCTCGCCTGCCTTTGTGATCAGATCCGCAACTGAGTGTCCTGCTTCATCATAGATACGGTACACATCTTTAAGTCCCGGATTTGTGATCTTCTCCACATTTTCTGAGATTTTGATACGCGGGGCAAATGTACCATTTTCTTCCACTGCAGAGATCTTATATACCGCACCGAAAACAGGATCGGATTTTGCAGTGATCAGACGCTCGCCGACACCGAAACTGTCGATCTTGCCGCCCTGCTGTAAAATGGATGTGATCGTATACTCATCAAGACTATTAGAAACAACGATCTTACAATCCTCTAATCCTGCATCATCTAACATCTTACGGATCTTTTTCGAAAGATATGCAAGGTCACCGCTGTCGATACGGATTCCCTTTAATCTTTTTCCCATCGGCTCTAAAACTTCTTTTGCCACACGGATCGCATTCGGGATACCGGAACCGATGACATCGTAGGTGTCAACTAAAAGTACCGTTCCGTCCGGATAATTCTCTGCATAGTGTTTAAATGCCTCAAACTCATCTTTATAATACATGACCCAGCTATGTGCCATGGTTCCGCTGACCGGGATATCAAACATCTGACCGGCAAGCACGGTTGCCGTTCCGACTGCGCCACCAATATATGCGGCTCTCGCACCATAAACTGCAGCATCCATGTTGTGGGCACGGCGCGCACCAAAATCAGAAACAGCCCGTCCCTCTGCTGCACTCACAATACGTCTTGTCTTTGTCGCAATCAGGGACTGATGATTCACCTGCGCAAGCAAAGCGGTCTCGATGAGCTGTGCATCAATTAACGGTGCAACCACCGTGATGATCGGCTCATTTGGATACATGATCGTTCCTTCTTTGAACGCATAGATATCACCGCTGAATTTAAAGTCTTTCAGATAAGCAAGGAAATCTTCTGTAAAAATGTTGAGAGAACGAAAATAGGCGATATCCTCCTCATCAAAATGAAGATTCTCAATGTACTCTAAAATCTGCTCTAATCCTGCAAAAATCGCAAATCCGCCACCATCCGGATTACTGCGGTAAAATACATCAAATGCTACCCTGGTATCCTTGTCCTGATCGTTGAAATAACCATTTGCCATCGTCATTTCATACAGATCCATCATCATTGTAAGATTTCTTGTTTCACTCTGTTTCATCTTAATCCTCCATACATGCGCTGTTCTCTGCGCAGTCTGTATTTCCTATCGATTCAGTTCTGATAAGATTTCCCGTTTTCTCTTTCCGATCAGAAGCTGTTCGTTATATGTCATATACCGCTCACAGGTATGCTCTGATAAAAACATTGCCGCTTCGGGTGTTAAAGTCAGTTCTGTCACAAACACGACCATCTCTTCACCATTTTCAAACGCCTGTTCCATAAAATCAAATGCATGCTCTAACGCATTCACCGCTTCCTGTTCCGCATTCTCTAAAGTTTCTCTTTGTCTGTCAAATCCGGCTTTTGCCTGTGTAAAACTCTCTTTTGCATCCAATCCGCCGTTCGGTACATTTTCTTTCCAGAGCGCAAAAATACGTTCCCATCTGGCTGCCTGTGCCCTGGTGCAGACTTCCGCCTGCTTCTCTGCTTCCACCACTGCCATTCTCTCCTCAAACAATGCCTGATAGCAGTCCACCGGCACTTCGCCTTCTTTGAGTCTTCTTTGATATTCTTTTAAAAATTCGTACCAGTTATCCGTGATCTGCTTGTTTTCCTGCACTTTTTCAAAAAATGCCGACAGACCGTCAAGCAGCAGATTTACCACGCTCAGTCTTTCATCGAACGCCGCCGCATAGATCCTTGCAAAAGTCTCCGGTCTTACTTTTCCGGCAAGGATATCCGCGATCCCGTAATCATCCCGGTACTTGCGGTACAGTTCAAAATATGCTGCTGCATCCTCTGCCACGTCCTCGTGATGAATAAACTCACGGATGACACTCTCATCTACCGGCAGATCCAGTTTCTCATAAACCTGCATCAGACTGCTCAAGTCCTCCCAGCCACGCGCCGTCACAAAGCGGATACCATCCACATCTGCCTCCACACGATAAAAGTTTTTCTGTCTCAGTTCCAGATAGCTTAAAATGGCATTATGAAGATGTTTTGCTCTCGCATATTCTTTCCAGACTTTATAATCAGCCTCAATGTTCAGATAACGGACACGGTCTAAAGTCACCATATCAAAATCACGCACCGACTTATTGTACTCCGGCGGATTTCCCGCCGCAACGATCAGCCAGCCTTCCGGTATTGCCTGATTGCCAAATGTCTTGCACTGTAAAAACTGCAGCATTGTCGGTGCCAAAGTTTCCGAAACACAGTTGATCTCATCGATAAACAGGATTCCCTCCCTCTGTCCGGTCTTTTTCATCTTGCGGTAAATACTTGCAATGATCTCACTCATGGTGTATTCCGTGACCGGATACGTTGTTCCATCGAAAGATTCCTCTTTTATCATTGGAAGTCCGACTGCACTCTGTCTGGTATGATGCGTGATCGTATAAGCGACCAGACCGATCTTACACTCCATGGCGATCTGTTCCATGATCTGTGTCTTTCCGATGCCTGGTGGTCCCATCAAAAGGATCGGTCGCTGCCTGATCACAGGAATACGGTATTCTCCCTGTTCATCCTTCGAAAGGTAAGCCATTACCGTATGCTTAATTTCTTCTTTTGCCTGTTTTATATTCATTTCTGAGATCTCATTTCTTTATTTGTTCGCCTATTATCTTAATACATTTTGGCAGTTTTTCCAATCATTTTATGCTTTTTTTCTCTTTCTCTCATAATAAATCACACAGTCCACGGAAAAACTTACCGCAGACATGACAGCTCCCGGCACCAAAAACATCAGCGCACAGATTTTTTCTGCAATGCCGACTCCCGCGAAAGCGATCACGCCAAAACTATTCAAAATTGCAAGAATTACTATAAAAGAAACACCGGTCAGTGCCTCCTGCGCCGCAACCGTTGCAAGTGCAGCCCCTGCTGCGCCCATCTTCAGTGTGCCGACCAGCGCAAAGTCACCTGCAATATCACCCTCTTGCAATTTTGCCGATATTCGCTCTTTCTGCGAGAAGCTTTTCTTTTCCTGCTGCCTCATATATTGCTAAGTCCGTGCCACTTGCACATATCGGATTTGGATTAGCAGTATTTATGTTTTCCGGCTCTATAATGTCAATCAGTGATTTTATTTCGGCTGCATCATTTGCCAATATCTTTCTGGTCATATTTCCAGAATACTTATCTCTGCGATAGCCCAAATTACAATTACAGAAAAACAAATCCGGATATTTTTTCTTATCAATTTTATTTTTACCAAGCAGTTCAAAGTATCTGACAATATTTTTATCCGTCTGTGAATCCCTTGCTTCCAAATCTACATTTTCATGGAACATCACATCCATACCATCATTCATCTTACGGACATTTGCAATCGTACCCTTTATCTCTTCCTTTTCAGATGGTCCGAAATCCTGACCTATCAGCATATATTTAATATGTGGTGTCTTCTTAGCGTAATCTCTCCCTTGCCAATATGTCCATAGGTTAATTTCCTGACACAAATCTTCTCCATGACATAAATCGCACCAACCAAGTGTCAGGTTCTTAGCATATATAGGATTTTTTCGATATTTGTTTTTTACATTTTCTATCAGATTGCAATAATCTGCGGATTTTTTGCATTCATTTATGTATATTCACCTCAAAAATGTACTGTTTTATTTTAACACTTTCCTTATCTGCTTATCCGTTGCCTCCGGATACATCTCATGCATATAGTCTGCAAGCTGTTTCCATGAATCCTGCGGATTATCCTTATAACAGGAAGTCACATAATCGTATCCATAGATATGCTCAATAGATGAATACACTGCAACATCCCATCCATATTCAATGCCTTTCTTATTCACTCTCTTCTTAAAATCGCAGTTACACAGGTAAGTCTGCATCATAAGATTCGTTATTGCACCATCAAATCCCTTTTCTCCATCCTTGCCAAATCCAGCTTGTTTTTTCAATTCATTGGAATAAATCTCTGAATCAGCATTATCATCCATAAAATTGACCATTATCTTTTTATGCTTATTAGGCGCTTTTCCATCATCATATAATGCATCAAAATCATATCCATCCCGGCGATAATTAGCAAATACAGGCAGCCACTTTTTTGATATAAATCCTGCCTTCTTATCAAAGAACTTTCCATAGACGATATCATGCCGCCTTGCTATAATAGCCCGCCACATCCATGGATCAATCTCTGGATTATCACTCCACCAGTACTCCGGAACAGTTCTTTCTTCGAGTGAAAACCCATCTATGTCATTCTTAAATAATGGCAAAAAGCCAACTTTATTTATATACTTGATTGCTTCATCTACAGAATGGATGCATTCCGGGTTGTCCCACTTCATGCCATGCATAATCCATTCACCTGATTCATTTCCCATAATATGTATACCTCATTACTCAGCGTACTTGTCAATCCAATTTTCGCCATCATATTCATCAATCTGTTTTACTAATCTCGTAAGATAATCTTGTAACCTGCTATCTTCTTCACTTGCATACCACACATTTGCCCGTCCAAATCCATAAGCCCAACCACCCTTTTTTACATCATTTACATTGATAATATTTTACTTGCTAAAACACCAATGATATCTGTCAATTCTGCTTCAAAATCCCTTGATACATCTCCTGCACCACTTATTGCATGTCCACACTCATGTAATAATGTTCCTGCATATTTGCTTAATTCCTTCAATTGTTTTCTTTTTATCAAAACTCTTCCTTCGTCTGGAACCCAAAGTCCTACTGTCTCGCTAAAAATTTCTGATTCATAGATTTTATCTACTATTTGAATTTCTTTAACAATTGATGGTTTTCCTCCAATGAATTCTAATATTCTGTCTGTCTTATCGTAAACATTACGTTCATCTACTGTTAATTCACTTACATTAATAACATTAGGAACAAATCTGCTCTGTTCTTCCTTAACATATTGCTTTGCTGTAGTTAGTGTTTTTCCATCATCCGCCCCAGTATTGTAATCTTCCATTTTATTAATTAAATTATCTGGTACAACCACTGGATTATATCCACTTCTTCTCATATCATCAATTAAAGATGGAGTATATTTCAAATCATCCGCAGTTACAAATGTTGTATCTTTTTTTAACTCACTCATTTTCATTGAAGCGTACATAGCTACATCACTCCAAGACAATTCATCATGTCTATTACCAGAACCAAATTCTTGTAAATCATCTACTAATTTTTCTATAACAACATCTGAACAGCACTCTTTTAAAATATCTTTAATTCTACCTGTATATGCAGTTCTTCCAACATTTGTTCTCTCTCGATTAAGTGCTTTCTTTATTTGTGCATTTAACGAAGTTATATTATATGAAAACAAAAAATTAGTTTCTTCTGCAACCTTTACTCCATTTATATAGATACCGCTATTAATCCCACTATTATCCAAAACCTCTCCATATTTTGTTTTTTCCAATGATGTATCTTCCGTAAATTTCAAGAATAACGATTTAGCTTTTTCAATATCCTCTTTTGTGCATCCATATAGACAGAAATCTGTGCCTACCATGTATGTATCATTTGTTGGAGTAATTTCTGCATGTAATGTTATTATATCTTCAAATCCAACTTTTGATGCAGTCTTCAATGTAATAGTACCATATTTTGATTTTATTTTTACCTTTACATTATGGCGATATAATGTCGCCAATGCATCTTTTAGTCCAACCCCAAATCTCCCAATTAACTTATCGTTGCTTAATTTTTCTTCATTTTCATTCTGAGTTAAATGATGATAGTTCAATCCTCGACCATAGTCAACTATATGCCACCATCCATCATTTGATTGCTTTATTTCTATATCTCTTGTTTTTGTTATTATTTGTTCATCTAGTGCATTAGCAATGATTTCACGTATAGCATGATAATTTTCCCAATTTTCGAGTATTTTTTCTATATTTAAGTCAAATTCTCTTACATTGTCCCCATAATTTTCTCTTACCCCTATATCTAATTCATTTATATCATTGCTTTCTTTTTCTCTAAATATATCAAATATTCCCATTTAACACTTCTCCTTTATAATGAGTTACCTATAATATTTTAGGTCTTAATTCTTTATTAGCTGGTCACAATATGGTAAAAATTCCTCTATCTTTGCAACAATACGCTTCTGCTCCTCAAGTGGTGGAAGTGGAATCAAATACTTAGTCACATCCTTAGCCGCTAGATTGGGCTGTGCCGAACCATTATCATATTTGTGTAATTCCATATATGATAATGGTGATTTTAAGTAATTAAAAATATACTCTCTTATCTGCGAAGTTATCAAACGTATTATCACTAAAGAAGAAGCTATTGCACCTAATTCAAAAGGCTCAACTCTTGCCACCTTGCCAAATGTTGCTCCTCTTAAACAGTACACTAAATCTCCCAATTTTATGAAGCCTCCTGATAAAGAATTGTACTTTTTTTCTGTAATGTAATTCATTGTCTTATCGCTCAAATATCCATCTTGTGTTATATGTCCTGTGTTAATCCAAGCAATACCTTCCTGTACATATTCATTTTTATTTGGATAATTCTTACTTCTGTCACCATTGAAGAAACAAGCAAGCTCTCCAAATCTCACCCATTTCCAGCTACTAGGGATTTCAAAAGGAATTTCATCCTCTGCAATCTCAGGCAATGGCTTTTCTTTCTTAATCTTGCCATCCTTGATAAGCTGAGCTTTCTCAGCAACAATCTGCTCATAAAGTTCATCAGCAGTTCCTTCTTCTGGTCGTTGTTCCACCAGCTTGCCCTGCATAGCCATTTGCAGAATACTCTTTTTCATATCCTCTGGGAATTTTTTATTAAATATTTCCAGCTTCGTATAAGCCTTGTCATACTGGTCGATATATGGAAGAATTTCTTCAATCTTGGCAACGATGCGGTGCTGCTCTTCTAGTGGAGGGATAGGTACCATCATCTTTGACAATGTTTGTCCGTTACAATTTGGTTGTGCAGTTGCAATAGTACCATTTCTTAACTGTTGCCAATACAACTGACTTTCCATAAAAAATTTAAGGTACTCTGGCACTAATTTTTGCGCATCAAATCTTGTCCTGATTAAGTACCCAGCATATACAGCATTACATGGAACTTCTTTTACCAAAAAAGACTTTCCTACTGTACCTCCTGTTCTGGCAAAAAGAATATCGTCCTCAGCTAATTGATATGTCTCAACATCGTCATCTTTTATTTCGCAATATGGTACTGTATCCCACAATACTTTATTATTCTGAATATCACTTATTCTTACCATTTTGTACTGTCCATTGGCAATAGCCGGGGCATTATAACCATACTGAATTGAAAAGGATAATTCTCCCCATCTCACCCACTCCCAAGACTCAGGGATTTCAAAAGGTATCTCTTCCTCTGTAATCTCTGGCAATGGCTTTGACTTCTTTATCTTTTTATCCTTTATGAGCTGATCCTTTTCCAGCTTTATCTGTTCAAGCAACTCTCTCGCAGTGCCTTCTTCGGCTCTTTGCTCGACGAGCTTGCCTTGAACAGCAAGCTGTAGGATACTGTTCTTTAAATCCTGTGCATTCAAATTAGTTACCTCCCAACATAGAAGTAATCTTCTCTAATACATGGTCAATCTCAGCATTAAGGGATGCTCTCTTTTCCTGATACTGATTAATCAAATCCATCGGGTCAAGGATTTCCTCTTCTTCGTGTGGGAATCCACAGAGGTCAATATTATATCCATTGGCTGCGATTTCATCTACTGTATATTTCTTAGCCTTAGGGAATCCATCTACTTCAATCTCCTCACGATTATCCCACCACTCAAGGGCTGGTGCGAAATGTTCCAGCTTCATAGGCTTTGTCTTTGAGAAATTCTTATACCCCTCAGGCATGTCCAAACGATAGAACCATGTCTCCTCTGTTGGGTGTGTATTATCAAAGAACAAAATGTTTGTCGTAATGGAAGTATACGGAGCAAACACACTATGTGGCATTCTTATGACTGTATGAAGATTAAACTCCTCAAGCAGTTTCTTCTTGATATTTACCTTTGCATTATCAGTACCAAAGAGGAAACCATCAGGAAGAATAATTCCACATCTACCATCTTTTTTTAAGCGGAACATAATAATATCCATGAATAAATCAGCAGTCTCTGAACTACGCAGTTCCATAGGGAAGTTTGCTTTTACAGAATCCTTTTCATTACCGCCATATGGTGGGTTCATAAGAACAAGATCAAACTTTTCCATCTTTCTGTACTCTTTGTAATCAGTCTCAAGAGTATTGCCATGAATTATCTCAGGATTATCAATATCATGCAGGAGCATATTGGTAACACAAAGAATATGTGGCAGAGCTTTCTTCTCCACACCATAAACTGTGTTATTATAAATTTCCTTGTTCTCGTTAGATTTAAGGCTCTCCTCATATAATTCATTAAGAGCAGACACAAGGAATCCGCCAGTACCACAGGCAAAGTCAGCTACCCTCTCGCCTAGTCTTGGTTTTGTAACTTTTACCATGAAGTCAGTTACAGCTCTCGGCGTGTAGTACTCGCCTGAATTACCAGCACTTTGTAAATCTTTCAGAAATGACTCGTAGATTGAGCCAAATGCGTGTCTTTCCTCATACTCTGTAAAATCAATTTCATCAATGATATTGATGACCTGTCTAAGCAGGATACCATCTTTCATATAGTTGTTGGCATCCTCAAAGGCATAACGTACCATCATCTGGTTCATTGGAGTATCCTCTGATACCTCAAGATTTTTAAGTGCATGGAACAGCTTATTATTGACAAAATCAAGAAGTGCATCTCCAGTAAGAGCCTGACCATCCTTGTTATCTACCGCCCAGTTTCTCCACTTGTACTCATCGGGAATGATAGAAATATAATCATCATTGATAAGCTCCCATTCCTCTTCTTTTGCATCATATATCTTTAAAAACAGAGTCCATACAATCTGCTCGATACGTTGTGCATCACCATTAACACCAGCATCGTTACGCATTACATCTTGTATTCTCTTAACAAAATTAGTTATAGCCATTGGTAAAAAACCTACTTTCTATTAATCTTAAGCGTACTTTCTTTATATATTCCACTTGGACAATACTTTTCTAACAATGCTTTAACTACAACTTTTTCTGCATCATTCATTCTAGGTCCACATAAAACCTCAATATTTTTCAACGAATTATCATCCAATTCCAAAAACATTCTTGTATATGGTGGCTTATATTCTCTATCTTCTATTCTTCTGATTAATTCACGATGTTTTTCTAATGTAGGAGGATTTAATTCTTTTTCTCCCATTGGCGAAACAGAATAAATATATCTCCATTCCTTTTGAAAACTCCATTCTTTACGTTTGTATTTTCCTACGTCTTTAAAGGAATATGACACATTAAAATTCACATTATTTGACTCTTCTGATGATAATGTCCTAACTTTTGGATATAACTTTTCTGGATCAGCCGTGTATTCTATTTCAACCAATTGTGGTTGATTTGCAACTATACTTACTTTATTTTCTTTATACAGCTTTTCTATATTAATGTATGTTTCGACATCATTTTCCAGAAAATATTCACCTTTTTTATATGAATATCTTTTAAATGGAAATACAGGTAACTTGATTCTTACACCGTGCATATCTGGTGTATATAAATTCCAAAGCGGAATAGACTCTCTCTTATCATTTGTCCAACAGCTAGCATATACAAATCGCCCAAATTTTCCCATATCAGAAGTTTCTGCTTCCTCAATATCATCAACATTTAATAAATTATTAAAGCAAAGTGTCTTATTCGACAATATTAGTGCCAGTGTTTCTATGCTGGTATAATGATATAAATAATCCATATTTTTCTCTCTATACTTTCTTATATATTTTGCACAAAAAATCCTTTATTTTAGCTATCTGTGCAATGGTTAATTAAGTTGCAAACAATGACAAGCTCTTAATAATGGGCGAAAACTGTATCATTTCTGGTTCAACGTACTTCGTTTTCCAGTCAGAAAGGTACACGAAATAAAACGTCATCCTTTTTATGAAGGCGAATCTGTGTCCCATTCTTCCCTATGGCTGCTAACCTCTCATGTCTAACAGGATCATCTTATTTGAAAGAGTCCTAAATTCCTTCGTCCAGCCTACCCATAGTGGGGTGCCGCCTTTGCTCCTATCCAGGGTCATGCCCTATAAAGTATGTCTTAGCGGCTTCGCTCTGCTTTGTCATTGCCTAGAGAGCACTCCTGTAATCCAGCACCAATTGAATCCTTGGCGGACGTTATCTGTTACAGCATGTGCTTTTTTTATGCTGCTTCTGGTCTGATGATGTCCTTTCGGAACTTTTCTTCATCAAAGTCACAGCCTGTTTTCAATACTACATAGAAGATCCGTATCGCTTTACATGCAACTGCTATCTTTGCCTGCATCCCTCCGAGCGGTTTTTTTGTCCTGTTCCTGTAATAAAGGAACACATCCTGAAATGCGGGATTCCAGGTCATCAGTGCACGTGCTGACTCGTACATTGTTCTTCGCAGTTTTCGTCTGCCCCTCTTACTGATTCTTGGCTGACCTTTCTTTTTACCGGAACTTTTCTTGACTATTTCCATCCCTGCAAGCTTCTGTATCTGCTTCGGATCAGTGAAACGTCCGATATCACCAACCTCTGCTATAAAGCCAATCACAGTACTCATCCCTACTCCTTTGATGGCGAGCAGTTTCTCCACATTTGGTACTTCTTTTACTTTTTCTTCCAGATATTCATCTAATCTTTTTAGCTGTTCTGCTTTAAAGATGTAGTCATTTACAAGAACCCATATCTCGAATCTTGCAGCTTCACCTGCTTCCAATCCCACACTATTCTGTGCAGCTTCTACCAGGGTCTGAGCCCTCTTTATTCCTGCCGCACGCACCTTTGCATCACGCCATATCTGATTGATTCCACCTGCACCGATTTTAAGGATATCTTGTGGAAGTGGAGCTTCTCTAAGAAGCATCAGTCCACTGGTTGAATCCCAATCGGCATAACACTCAAAATACTCTGGAAAGAACTTCTGAAGCCATCCCTGTATCTGATTTGACAGACGTACATGCTGCTTCATGATCTGATCTCTGCAAACAGAGGCCTCTCTGATTTCTGCATATACACCGCTTGGAAGATAAGAAGTTGAAAATCTTCCATCTTTCACAAGCAACGCTATTGTCTTTGGATCCTTTAAGTCACTCTTTTCAGGGCTGTTATCATCCAGTTCCATACTTCTGTTTACTGTAAACGGATTAACAGTTACAAGCTGAACATCATGGTCTTGCAAGAACTTCTGAAAAGTAAGCCAGTAGCAGCCGGTAGGCTCACAGCCAACAATAACCTTTTTCATTTCAGTTTTATTCATGAGTTCCTCTGTCCATCGAAGGAAAGTAAGGAATCCCATTCCGGTGTTGCTAAACTTAAATACTCTTCTTGAAAGCTCAAACCCTCTCCAGTCAAACGCTCTGCAGAAGTGAGTTTGTGATCCAACGTCCACTCCAACAATTAAAGTGTCACTTGTTACTTGCTTTAGTCTGTCATTCTGTGTTAAATTCATTTTGAACCTCCAGTGTTTTGATTGTTTTGTTTACATCCGCCAAGATGCAACTCAATCATACCTTGAGGTTCTTTTTTATTCAATTGGTATTATTTCTGAATTACAGGAATGCTCCTATAACATAATACTACGCAGAGAAGATTTCATCTTCCAGTTCTTTCACAGCCTGTTCATATGCTGCTTTACCTCCAAAGGCTTTGACAATCTTCATAGGACTACCAAACTGCTGGAATTCGTGTAACTGTAAAACCTTTGTCTCCTCTATCTCTTTCAATCCTTCACTTGCATACTTATCCATAAGTGTTCCCAGAACCTTTTGTGCAAGCTCTGAATACTTATAGAGATATCCTCTCTTCTGAACATTATTTATACGCTCTATACGGGTAAGTGGTGCTTTATCATATGCAAGGTGCAGGATTAAATCAAAATCGTCTATATCAGTCTGACCAGTCTCTTCACGAACAGCATCCAGCAGTACACCATCCTCACGAAGTTCTTCTACGATAGCCTGTTTCTTCTTTGCTTCATTCCACTTCTTAAGGAATACATCTAACCTCGCATACTGTCCTAAAATATTCTTTCTTGTATAATCGATAAGACTTTCAGTTATAAGTTTTCCATCCTTATCAATATACTGTATTCTCTCCGACAGAACTTTAACTTCTACATCCTTGACATAATACTTCTTAGGCTTCTCAGAGCCATCACCATTACCCCAATCATCGCCAGAATCACCAGTATTTCCTGTATTTCCAGTACCTGAATTACTGCCAGTATCATCTCCTGTATTTTCAGTATCGTCTTCATTGCCTGTTACTGGATCTACTGGGTCATCGCCAGTAATGTCGATTACTATCTCAGGGTTACCATCAAAATCTTTATCAGCAAATAATCTTGATGCGTTACGGAAGTCCATAATTGTAAAATATGTTTTTCCATAATCCTCAAGTAGACGAGTACCACGACCAATAATCTGCTTGAATTCTGTCATGGAATTTATATTGTTATCCAACACAATGAGCTTGCACATTTTAGCATCAACACCAGTAGTCATCAGCTTACTTGTGACTGCTATAACAGGATATGTACTGTCCTCATCAATGAAATTATCCAGTTGGGCTTTACTTTCAGCATTATCTCCAGTTATACGCATAATGTACTTATGGTTCTCAGTCCACAGGTCTTTATTCTCGGCAATGAGAGCCTGACGCATACGCTCCGCATGCTCCACATCTACGCAGAACACAATGGTCTTGCTGAACCTGTCAGTTTTCTTCAAGAATTCTGTAACTTTCTTTGCAATGACTTTGGTTCTCTCATCAAGTACAAGAGTCCTATCAAAATCTTTGATATTGTACTCTCTATCCTCGATTTCATAGCCATTATCATCATGTTTCCCTGCTTCTGGACGATAACCAACAAGGTCTTTATCAAGTCCTATACGAATGACCTTATATGGAGCAAGGAATCCATCATTAATACCCTGTTTCAGAGAATACTCATAAATAGCTTCTCCAAAATATGTCTGCGATGATGCCTCTTTTGTTTCAATTGGTGTAGCTGTCATACCTATTTGAGTTGCACCAGAGAAATATTCTAATATCTTTCTCCAAGCTGACTCTTCCTTAGCGGAGCCTCTATGACACTCATCAATGAGTATCAGGTCAAAGAACTCCGGCTTAAACTGCTTGAATGGCTCTACACCCTCATCACCAGCTAACTGCTGGTACAATGCAAGATAGATTTCATAAGAACTGTCGAGCTGTTTATTCTCGACTTTAGTCATTTTACCCCCGAATGGCTTGAAATCACCAGATATTGTCTGGTCTACAAGGACATTCCTATCAGCAAGGAATAATATTTTCTTTTTAATACCAGCTTTCCATAGTCTGTAGATAATCTGAAAAGCCATGAATGTTTTACCAGTTCCAGTTGCACAGACTAAGAGTACCCTGTCCCTGCCACTTGCCACAGCATTTACAGTTCTGTCGATGGCAATTCTCTGGTAGTAACGAGGTGTCTTATAACCTGGCACCCAGTAATATGGCTCTAGCAGAGCTTTCTCACCAGTTTCAGAGAAATTCATCTCATTTACATATCTGTGATATAACTCATCTGGCGATGGGAACTCATCTAAGGAAAGGTTACGAATATCACCAGTTATTAAATCCTGCTCTACAAAGCCATCTCCATTGGATGCATATACAAACTTCACATCCAGAGCTTCTGCATACTCTATAGCCTGTTGCAGTCCAGCTCCTACTGGATGTTTGTTATCCTTAGCCTCTATGATTGCTAATGGAAGATTGGGCTTATAGAACAGCAGATAATCTGCACGTTTCTGCTTGCCTCGTGAAGTTATATTACCCCTTAGGATGATGCGACCTGCTGTAAATGCATACTCATAGCGAATCTGCTTTTTGTCCCAGCCTGATTGCTCTACCACTGGAGTTATATATCTTGCTTTTATATCTTCTTCTGAAAGATCTCGTTTCCCCATTTGCACAGCTCCTTCTCTTTTTGTGAATTATCTCATATGTGATGTCCATAAATCTGGACTTGTAATATCTTTCTGGGTATAAATATCCAAGAATAATTATACCACACATTACTAATCTTTTCATTCACAATTCATATTAGGAATATGCATAAAAAAACACTAAACCAACAGTTTTGACTTTTATTAATCGTAAGCGCCAAATATTCCTGCGGATTTCCTAATCCTCGAGTTTTGCCTATAATTGTAGTCGAAAGATATTTAGACTATTTCACTACAATTATGGAGGATAGGTTATGGCAGGTACTCGCAAAGCCCGTGTTCCGATGGCGGAACAGATCAGACTTATCAATGAATGCCGCCAGAGCGGCATGACAGATGCTGACTGGTGTCGTGAAAACGACATTGCAGTAAGCACCTTTTACAACTGGGTCAGCCGTTGTCGGAAAACAGCAGCGGATCAGATCCCAGCGGCGAATTATGGTCATCTTGAGGTTCCACGCCCGAAACAGGACGTGGTTCCCATTGACATTGTTCCGGATCACATTCCGGAACAGCATACCGCATCGCAGATGCTAAATTCGAACCTTGACAATTCACATACGATTGAAGTTTCTATGAAGGATATCACAGTCCGCATCAGCAATGATGCGGATCCTGTTCTGCTCACCAGGACTTTTCGCATGCTTCAGGAGTTTTCATGTTAGGTGATGTTTCTGGACTTGAGAAGATCTACATTGTCTGTGGCTGCACGGATATGAGGAAATCTATTGACGGACTCTGCACCGTTATCGAAGACCAGCTTAAGATGGATCCGTCGTCCAGTGCTCTCTTCCTTTTCTGTGGAAGAAGACGGGACAGGATCAAAGCCTTGTTCCACGAACCGGACGGCTTCGTTCTGATCTATAAGCGCTTGTCTGTCCGCGGCGGTTATCAATGGCCCAGAAAGCAGTCAGAGGTCCGGAATCTTTCCTGGCGGGAGTTTGACTGGCTGATGTCTGGAATCGATATTGACCAGCCCAAAGCACTGAAAGCGGAGTGAAAAACAGCAGTTTCCAGATTGCATTTTCCCTTGATAACAGCCCCGTTTTTGATATAATAAGGTTATGAAATTCCAGGAGAGAAACGATGGCTTCCAGTGCAAAAGATATCCAGCTTCGAGAGCTGAAAGATACCGTATCACAACTGAAAACAATGATATCTGAACAGACTGAGCTGATCAAATCTCTCCGTCTTATTATTGACGAAAAATCCAGTCACGAGAAAGCGCTCCAGGAACAGGTAGACTATCTGACCAAAAAGCTTTTCGGTTCCTCCAGCGAAAGAAGAACCGATGACATTCCAGGACAGCAGCACCTTTTTGATGAAGCGGAAGTGGAACAGGATGCCTCCCTGTTGGAAGAAGAGACCGTAATCCGGGAACATATCCGCAAGAAAAAAGC
>ERZ780218.410-NODE-410-length-40748-cov-6.263952_pt1 | contig 40748 bp, 37 predicted proteins | sample MGYA00510975_ERZ780218 | MGnify/ENA primary metagenome ERZ780218 (study PRJEB29588, sample SAMEA2152063) | human gut metagenome | biome: human gut; feature: human-associated habitat; material: faeces | place: Denmark | collected 2008/2010 ... | reverse complement strand
AGTCTGGGCCGTGTCTCAGTCCCAATGTGGCCGTTCAACCTCTCAGTCCGGCTACTGATCGTCGCCTTGGTGAGCCGTTACCTCACCAACTAGCTAATCAGACGCGAGCTCATCTTTCAGCGATAAATCTTTGATAGTCTCCTCATGCGAGAATACTATGTTATGCGGTATTAACTGTCGTTTCCAACAGGTATCCCCCTCTGAAAGGCAGATTGCTCACGTGTTACTCACCCGTCCGCCACTAACTTCAGTCTAGCAAGCTAATCTGAAGTCCGTTCGACTTGCATGTGTTAAGCGTGCCGCCAGCGTTCGTCCTGAGCCAGGATCAAACTCTTAATCAAGTTGTATATCAAAAGCCCTTCCGGACTTCTGCTATCCTGCTTCAGTCAACTGACTGCTTCAATTTTTTAGTCTTTTCTTGACTTCTTTTCTCATTCATTCTTTTCTCAAATGAATCTCCAAGGGTCGTATTCGTCTTCGTTGTTATTCAATTTTCAAGATACCTTTTCTCACTCTTTGCTTCGTGATCTCTCCTTACGCCCTCTCTTGAGTGCGCTCGTCTATTATATCATAGATCACTTCAATTGTCAAGTGGAATTTTTTGAACTTTTCTTTAATTCATCATCCCACTTGTTTTCCGCCGCTCTCGGCGACTTATTTATTCTATCACATGCAAGCATTATTGTCAACACTTTTTTTGTGATTTTTTCAGGTTTGTTACTCTTGCTCAACAAAAAGTCAAAACATACGCCCTACACTATTCAATTTGTACATAACAATACAAATACATTCTGTGTTTTTCCGTTTTATAAGCAGAAGTATGTATAAAACTGACTATGCAGCGCAAAATACTACTATCTATAAACAAGGAGGCTTCAAATTGAACAAAACAACAGGAATTTATAATTTTCTCAGAACTGCCGTTATAAGCTTAACCGTTTTGACCTTGCTCGCAGTCTGCGGACTTGTTTTTATTAATAATGAAGAACCGGCTTTGTCGCAGGTCGGCTCCAGCGGAAAGGAAGTTACCGCTATTCAGGAAAAGCTTAAAGAACGCGGACTGTTCAATGTAGGAGTGACCGGATATTACGGTGAAGAAACCCGAAAAGCCGTGCTGAGATTCCAGAAGCAGCAGGGCATCAAGCAAACCGGAGTAGCCGGGCCGGCAACTCTCAAAGCTCTTGGAATAACTATCGGCTCCATTCCAAGTGCAACAGAGGCAAATATTAATCTTCTCGCAAGGATCATCTCAGCCGAAGCCCGAGGCGAACCTTACACCGGTCAGGTAGCCGTAGGCGCGGTTATTCTCAATAGAATAGAACACCCTTCTTTTCCTGACACCCTCGCCGGAGTCATTTATCAGAACGGTGCCTTCACCGCTATAGTAGACGGTCAGTTTAACGAACCCGTTGCAGATTCGGCATATAAAGCGGCAAGAGACGCCCTGAACGGATGGGATCCGACCGGCGGCTGCATCTACTACTATAACCCGGCGAAAACCTCCAATGCGTTCATGCATTCAAGACCTACTGTAACAGTAATCGGAAATCATCGTTTCTGCAACTAACAAAAAACGGCAGAGCCAAAGCCCTGCCGCATACATATCAATACGATATCGTTCATCCGTTATCCACAAGATAATACTTGCGGATACGGGTTGAAAAAATCTCGTATAACAGCTTTGCGGCTGCGGCTGCTCCTATAATTGAAATAACGGCGATAAAAAATTTAGCACCCTTGCTCATATAATACCCTCCGGCTGATCGTTTGCTTATAAACTATACCGAACAAAAAAGTGTACGATATCTCTTATATATAGTATACATTATTTTATCCGGAATTTCAAGTAGTTCAACAAATATTTTTTGACACACGTCCAAAAACGACGTTTTACGAAAAAAATTAATTTGCAAAAATAAGAAATGTATGCTATAATATTTTTCGATCAGAAAGTTTTACTTATATCCCCGTATCATTAGAAGGCGAATCGTCTTTGTATACGCTTTCTTTTAGTGTTCGTCAGCCAGAAGATATAGCTTCTTTATAGCCTGAACACAAAAACGTATAGCGTTATTATTGAACAGCGGGGCAACAATTTAAAATAAATGTACAGTATGATACCGCGCATACTATCCGATGCGGTATTGACTCAACGCAAGTATTTACATATGAGGTAATATTGCTATGTCTGAAGCCACACCTAAACAGAGCAACTATAAAAAGCTCTTTTCCAATACTATTATATTCGCAATAGGCTCTTTCAGTTCCAAAATACTGGTGCTTCTGCTGGTAAAGGTCTATACCACATACCTGACTCCACAGGAAATGGGCGTCAACGACGTTATCACACAGATCGCAAACTGGCTCCAGCCTATTGTTACAATGACTATAAGCGAAGCGGTAATACGCTTCGGACTTGATAAAGCGTACGATAAGAAAAAGGTCTTTACGCTGGGAAATATCGTCTGCTTCTCAGGTCTGGCCGTTCTGGCGATAATTCTTCCGATAGTGACCGTTTCCGGAATAGCCGACAAATATCTGAGCGGGTATTCTTTTTTGCTATACGTCTACATATTTATGTCCAGCCTGAAGCTGGTTTATTCCACCTTTGTACGTTCAATTGAAAAGGTAAAACTTTTTGCCGTTAACGGAATACTAACAACCTTCTTTACTCTTTTCGGCACAATTCTTTTTATATGCGGATTTAAAATGGGTAATACGGGTTATCTGCTGTCTATTATAGTATCCGACTTCATATCAATTATTTTTCTGACTTTTGCAGCAAAACTCTGGCGGTATATCGAATTCAAAAAGCCGGACCGCGAGCTTCTTCATACTATGCTTCAGTATTCTGTTCCGCTCATTCCCGCTCAGCTGCTGTGGCTTATAACCAACAGCTCCGACTCGTTTATGACCACGCATTATCTTGGTTCTGAGGCTAACGGTATCCTTTCCGCTTCCTACAAAATTCCCAATCTTGTAGCAACGGTTTACCTGATGTTCGGACAGGCATGGAATATGTCTGCCATAATGGAAAACGACTCAGAGGACAGAAACGAATTTTACGAAAATGTATTTAAGCTTAACCAATGTCTGCTTTATATAATGGCGGCGGGATGTCTGCTTATCGTTCAGCCGCTTACCGGAATCTGGCTGGGAGATGCATTTCAGGATTCGGTAAAATACTCTCCGATCCTTATTTATTCCTCAGTATTTTCATGCTTTACTACCTTTATGGGTTCTATTTATCTTGCGTCAAAGCAAACCAAGCGTTCGCTTGTTACCAGTCTTTTTTCCGGAATCATAAATGTCGGCCTCAATGTTGTCCTGATCCCGAGGATAGGCCTTTACGGACCGGCTATCTCAACCGTTGCCAGTTACGTCACTGTTTTCATTATAAGAGCATATGATTCAAGAAAGCTTGTGCCGTTTAACCTTCATATAGGAAAGATCGTGGTTAATAACATACTTCTTATCGCAATGGTTCTTATCAATGTGTTCCAGTTTATCATCGGATACAAGACCCTTTCGATAATAGCCCTTCCGATCCTTTTCCTGATAGTTTTTCTTCTTAACTTCCGAACGCTCTGGAAGGCTGTCGAAAGACTGCTGCCGGCAAAAATAACGGCAATTATCGATCGTCTGGGCACAAAGCGTATAACGGTGCTGTGCATAGCTTTATGCATTTTTGCAGCGCTTGTATATCTGACAAACGGCTTTATTTTATATCCCGTCGCCGCCGCGGCAGTAATCGCAGGACTGCTGATAAACAGAAAATCCGCGGTTTATGCGGGAATATCCCTTGTATTCCTGACAAGCTGGGGAATTTTCGGAATTGAAACGGCAGTCGCAGCAACTGCTTTATGCCTGCTAATTCCGCTTGTCATATACCGCAGGAATACTGAGCTTTTTGTCTGCACTGCTGCCGCCGATATTCTTCTGTTTATTATCGGAGGAATTTACCTTGCCGTTTTCTGTCTTATGATCGAGCTTCTTGCGGTAATCATTATTTTCAGAAAACAGCTTTTTCACACACTGGAAAAAATAATGTTCAAATGATATTATTAATGTATTGAACAGCTATGCTGTTGATATAACTGCAGCTTGTGGACTGAAATCCCGGCCGCATATTTTACAGAGGGCCTGCGCCCCTAAAAAATTTAACGGAGGAAATGAAAATGGCAGAATTGAAATTTGAAATCACAAAACATCTGGGGATACTTTCGGAAAACGCAAGAGGCTGGACAAAGGAACTTAATATGGTCAGCTGGAACGACAGAGAGCCAAAATACGACCTCAGAGAATGGAGTCCCGATCATACAAGAATGGGAAAGGGAATCACTCTTACCGAAGAGGACATAACTACCCTTAAAGCTATTCTTAACGGAGAAGAAATAGAAGACGACATAAACGAGGACGATATTCTTTAAGCTCATTGATACATCCTAATATTAACCGTTTGTAAAGATTCTTTAAAATGTTAATTGATAATTGAATGTTAATATTTCGTTCAATATAATCTGTTATAATTTACAAGAATAATATTGTGAGATCGTCTTTTCTCAAATCCATAAAAACGGAGGAGTATCACCTAATGGAACAGCACGGAATAAGCAAGCTGGACTTAAAAAGAAGAAACCGAATGCAGGTCCTGAAAATCCTCAAGCAGAGAGGTCCTACTTCAAGAATTGACATTGCAGGAACATTGGAGCTTACCAGAGCCGCCGTTACGATCATTACAAACGAAATGATAGAGCAGGGCATTATACAGGAGATCGGCGAATACAAGCACATTACGGAAAAGGCTCCCAGAGGCCGCAAAAAAATTCTTATTGATATCAACCATCATTATAAATTCGCTCTTGGAGTAACTATTGAAGAGGATATCGTAAGCGTCGGTCTTTCTACCTTGGCAGGAGCAGTGCTTGATAAACGAAATATGGTCATAAACTCCTCGACAGAGCGTCAGACTATTTACGATTATATCGAACGCTCCATAAGAGAGGTGCTGGGAGACAACTGCCTTGATAAAGGATCCATTCTTGGAATAGGCTTCGGAATTTTCCCGACAATGTTCACACGCCTGGATATCGACGTCAAGGACGGCGTCCCGGATTATTCCAAGGTGAAATCACTGGTATCGTCCTATACCGACCTTCCCCTGGTATTTGACAATTCCGTTAAAGGAACCGCTATGGCCAATATAGACTTTCAGAAAACAAAAGATCCCAACCGCCAGAATATAGCCTTCCTTCAGTATGGAAACAATATGAACTTTGTAGTTACCAATCTGAACGATCCTATAGTTTCATATGACAACCGTACAAATTTTGTTGATAAGATGATAATAAATCCAACGTCTCCGGAGAAATGCAGCTGCGGCAGACGCGGATGTGCTGAAAACGAGCTTACACCCAAGGCAAATCTTCGTAAGATCAATCTTATCTTTTCCAGTGAAAATACTCCTTTTCTTTATCAGGCGGCAAAAGGAAACCCTCAGGCAATCACTGCGGATATGGTATATGCAGCTTATGAAAAGGGCGAAAAGCCGATTGTGGATATTATCGACAATTCATTAAAGCTTACGGCGGTTCTGCTCAACAACCTGTATTTTTCAACCAATCCTCAGAAGCTGGTGCTGCATCACTTTAAATTCGGTCCCAGCGAGTCGGAATTCTTTGCAAAACTAAAAGAGAATGTCGCGGCAATAGGAGGCACTGTCGTATCGAGCAAGATAGAGCCTTCGATCATTGAAGACAAGCACCGTTTTCTTGCCGGCTGTGCGCTGGCTATCAGAGAGCTTTTCTTCAATAAGGGCGGCTTTGACAAATAACAAAAAGGGTAATGCACTTCAGTGCAGATCCAGCATAAACGAATCGGGCGCCTATATGTCAATAGGTCAGCCCGATTTTTATTATATTCGCAATCGCTGCAATCACAAGAAACCGGCAGTCAGCCAAAATCCGGAAATCAGCCGATTACGGCTATACAGCGGCGTTTTTTCGTCCCTCGATCCTTTCGGAAATAAAATCCTTGACGCTGTCCGGACTGATGCCGAGTACTATTGCAAATTCTTGATATACAATATTCTCTGCAGCTTTCATAGCGTTTTCCTCAGTTGCGGACAAATGACCGCCGCTGCTTTGCTTGCCCTCCTGCTTTAAATACAGTGATTTAATCAGAGAAATTATCTGCTCGCAATCGTCGCTTTTCATAATAGAGCTGAAAATAATCTTGTTTTCGTTTCTGTTTCCGCATTTACACGGCGCAATATCCGGAATCGAATCTATAAGAGCATATATCTCATCCCGCGTCATAAGCTTCCTTAGCTTTTTATCCGCCATATCGCGCGGAATATAGTATGTTGATTTGTCTGAAGCTTCAGGCACCAGCACTATATATTCCCGCTGGGTCTTTCCGTCAAAACAGCGCTTGACGATCTCCTTGAACCGGCATATTCCCGCCGCCTGGTACATGACATATTCATTCGGTAAAAGCTGCATACCCGCTTCATTCCTTTCCTGTTTTGACAGAGCTTGTCCGCATATAAGGCTTCGCCGTTTATATGCGCCGCCTGATCCGTAACTATGTTAATTTCATATTTATATTATAACATATTTTAATAATTATTGTAATAGACTTTTTGCACAAAACAAATGTTTACAAACGTGCAATTTCACCATAAAATACGATATTTGTCAGCTGCAAAGCTATTATTCACCGAAAAAAATAAAATCTCACGGACATAAGAAGCTTATCTTGTCCGTGAGATTTCAGCTGAAACTACTTTTCGGTATTAAATTCCTTGTTTCTGTTTTCAATCAGCTTTTTGGTTTTTCTGGCGTGCATACTCATAACGATTCTCTCACACAGATCCACCAGCTTTTTTCTGATCGGCATAAATACATAGAAAAACTCTCCCGCATAGGTCACGACCTCTCCGTTAAAGCCCTTTTTGAACTTGTATACGCCGTAGTTGGGGTGAGTTTCATCCTTATAGAACGGAATACCCTGAAAATCATAAATAAAATTATTGTTCTCCAAAGCCCAGTTGATCATAGTCCACTGCATAAGATAGTTGGGATAAGTATTTCTGTGCTGATTGGAGGAAGCACCGTAAACATAGCAGGTCTTGCCGGCATACTGAGTAGTTACCGCTCCGGAAACCGGGATATCCTTTCCGCTTTCCTCATCCTTCAGATAGCACATAAATAAGCGGCAGTGCTCCTCGCCCAGTCCGTCAAGCATTTTTGCAAAATACTCCTTGGAGCGTATCGAAAATCCGTCGCGTATACCCGTCGCCTGCATCATAGGATAAAAATCGTCAAGCGCTTCCTTTCCGCACGCCTTGCATACGACTCCCTTTCTTGACGCTTTTCTTATCCTGTTTCTCCAGTCGGATTTGAAAGTCATCATAACCTCGTCAGGAGTTTTTCCTTCAATATTTCTCAGCATATAATTGTTTCTCGCCTGAATGGTAGAAAGCTCGGGGGCGTCATAAATATGAGTAAAGCCCATGCTTATTATCATTTCCGAAAGCTCCCTGTCTTTCTCCTCAAAACACGGATCCCACATAAACTGATAACTTTTATACTTCTTTGCAAGAACCTTTATTCCTTCCAGAAGATCCTGCATGATCTCCTTATTGCTCCAGTCGCACACAGGACCGTGAGGAGCGTAAAGGAACGTACATCCGAAAATAGGTATCTTCTTGATTATAACCAGACAGGTCCCCTGAATTTTACCGTCCTCGTCCCTTGAGATCACGGCATCCCAGCCCCATGTATCCTTTACCTTAGGCCAGCGCAACGACTGCATAAAATTTCCGTACCTGCTATTCTTGGCAAAATTCTCATATTCCTCAAGCAAAGCTTTGTCGTTCTTATTTATTATTTCCATGTTTTTATAGATCCTCTCATAATGTAATAATGCTCAGGCTTTTATTATATAGCATCAGGCTTCAAAAATCAATAGCTTTCTTTTTCGATTTTATCAGATTAATTCTGCTTTCTTACGACTGCGTATTCATCGCCGTTGCGGTAGTAAGGACAATTAAAATCCGAATAGCTTAAAAATTTCTGCATTTCGTCCTCGTCAAGGTCAACATCGCATACATAACAGCCGTATTCGTCGTCATAACCATAGTTGGCGCAGTTTTCACAGCATGAGCCCGAAGCTCCCATAACAATCATCCCTCTCTGCTGTCTGTTACACATCCACAATATTAAAATATACGGCTTGTCTTTCTGCGATAAAAACACCGCTGCGTAAACAATCTCCGCTCTCGTCAGCCTTTCGCTTTCGTTCTTATTCCGCCTCCGGTAAGCAGATAGCTCCGATATACCATATTCTTTATCTCACTCTCCGGAACGTCGCTTTCAAGATAAACCGAATTCCAGTGAGTCTTGTTCATATGATAAGCCGGAACGACTCCCTTGTACGCCCGTCTGAGCATATCCGCCTCCATAGGCTCACATTTCAGGTTAACGATATATTTTTCATCTGGCTTCATTATAACGGCAAACCATTTCCGGCTTTTTTCATGCCTTGCAACGACGGATTCAAAATCCTCTCTGAACGGCATATCCGTTACTGCGCCTGCCAGCGAACCGCAGTATTCTACAAGCTCAGCCTTAGTCATAAGCCCTCCGTTTATTTTTTGGCCAGCCGGATAATGCCCAGTATCCCCAGTATTATCATCGCCGCAGCCGAAATGACCATACACATCCATCCGGAGGCCTGAGAGCTTACAAACTCCGTCATTGTCTGATCTCCCACCAGTTTCAGCGCCGCAGAATCCATTTTCAGAGCCGAAAGCAGCAGAACCGCCATAAATCTGAAATTAATAAAGCACAAAAGCGCGCTCAACAGCGAAATTACGCCTTGAAAAAGCGCAGTAAAATTCTCCTCTCGTTTATAACAGAGAAAGGACAATACCGAGTGAACTGCGCAGCTTGCCGTAAACACTGCAAATCCGACCGTTATGAGCGACGCCTTGACGGCGCTTTCATCCTTTATCAGCGAAGGCATAAGCGCTATGACCGCCGCCGCAAATGCAAAAGCGCATATCATTGACACAACCGCAGCAATACGGCTTTTCTTATCCCCTTTTTGAAGAATGTCCTTTTTTATCTGCTTAGGCATGGTCGCTTCTCCTTAATTACTTGATATTATACAATGTCATAAACAATATTATAATAACATATTTCTTAATAAAAATCAATATTAACTTTAAATTAATACATGCTTTTTATGTAACGATAAGACCTGCCTGCGAGTGTCGTTTATATCTCCGCTCTGATTCTGCGATCAAGCGTCATTGAGTTTTCGGTAACCGCAGTATCATATACTAAAATCTCTACGCCCTCACGCTCCGCCTGTTTCAGCGCCTCAGCAAATTCGGGATGAGTTTTTCTGTTGGGTCTGAAGCAGTCTGCTCCGCTCATCTGAACAACAAACAGTATACAAGCTCTGTAACCGTCGGAAAGAGCTGAAATAAGCTCGTGTATATGCTTTACGCCTCTTTCGGTAGGAGCGTCCGGAAAAAGAGCAACGTTATCTTCTTCCAGAGTTACTCCCTTTACCTCCAAAAGTATCTTTTCCCCCGAAGCTTCTATGTAAAAATCAATGCGGGAGGATTTATAGGTATATTCCGGCTTTATAAGCGTCACGCCGTCAAAAAGTTCCGGTATTGCTTCCAGCGCCGCTTTGTTGGGAGCCTGACTGTCCATATTTATCAGGCGTTTTCCCTTAATAACGGCGACAAGGTCGTATTTTGTCTTTCTTGCCGGATTTGCGCTTTTTTCACAGAAAACAGTGCTGCCCTTTACAAGCAGCTCCTTGCATCTGCCGGTGTTTTTTACATGGCAGATCTCCTTTGCGCCGTCTATTTCAATCTCCGCAATAAACCTGTTGGGACGGCTTATAAATATGCCCTTTCGTATATCTCTGTAATTCACGGTATGATTTCCTTTCATGCGGTTTTTATTTATTGTAGCATAAAAGACAGAAGATTACAACGGCAGAGAACAGGTATATACCGGCAATATAAACTGCGCACGAATATACAAGCAATTCCGCCGGCATATTGAGAATTGTTCTTCACAGAAACGGCGCTAAGACAATATTTACAAAGTATCTATTGACTTTTCATAAAAACGTGGTATATAATATTTTATGTACAATATGTTAAAGGCTGTGACGGAAACGTAATCCGGAGGATTTTTCAAAGAGAGCAGATGCGAGGTGAAAGTTCTGCGTCAAATCACGGATTTGTATCATTCCCGAGCCTGCCGCTGAAAGACTTTGTCCGTAGGACGGCACGGTTCCCCGCCGTTATAGGGATAATGAGCGGTGCGCCGTTTTTTCGGAGCGCAAGCAGAGTGGTAACACGGAGAGTAATCTTCGCCTCTGTCAGCCTTTGGCTGTGAGGCGGAGTTTTTTTATTATAATTTTTAAGAGGGATGATTGCTATGCTGACACTCGACAAGATCTATCATGCAAGACACGTTTTAAAGCAGGTTATAAGAGAAACCGAGGTTATTAAAGCGCCTAAGATAAATCCTAAGGCAAACGTTTTTCTGAAAACCGAAAATCTTCAGATCACCGGATCTTTTAAGGTAAGAGGAGCGTATTATAAAATTTCTCAGCTTTCCGATGAGGAAAAGGCTCACGGCGTTATCGCTTGTTCAGCGGGAAATCATGCTCAGGGTGTGGCGCTTGCCGCTACGAAAAACGGCATAAAGTCTATTATATGTCTGCCGGACGGCGCACCTATTTCCAAAGTAGAAGCTACGAAGGGTTACGGCGCTGAGGTTTGTCTTGTCGAGGGGGTTTATGACGACGCATACAATAAGGCTATACAGCTGAGAGACGAAAAAGGCTATACTTTTATTCATCCGTTTGACGACGAAAACGTTATAGCAGGTCAGGGTACTATCGGTCTTGAGCTTATTGACCAGCTTCCTGAGCTCGACGCTGTGGTTGTTCCTGTAGGCGGAGGAGGACTTATTTCCGGAGTTGCATTCGCGCTGAAATCTTTAAAGCCGGATATTAAGATTTACGGCGTTCAGGCAAGCGGGGCTCCGTCAATGGTCGAATCTCTTGCCGAGAACAAAATAAAATGCCTTGATTCCGTAGCGACTATTGCCGACGGAATAAAGGTCAAGGAGCCGGGAGAGCATACATTCGAATTCTGTAAAAAATATGTGGACGATATAGTTACCGTTACTGACGACGAGGTTTCTTCTGCAATTCTTGCGCTTATCGAGCAGCATAAGCTTATAGCGGAGGGAGCCGGAGCGGTTGCGGTGGCGGCTGTCATGTTCGATAAAATCCCTGTGGAGGGCAAAAACGTTGTATGTCTTGTTTCGGGAGGAAATATAGATGTAACGATTCTGTCAAGAGTAATAAAGAGAGGTCTGCTTAAATCCGGAAGAAGCGATACCCTTACGATCCAGCTTGAGGATAAGCCCGGACAGCTCAAGGGAGTTTCGGAGATACTTGCAAATCTCGGCGGCAATGTCGTTTCGATACATCACGAAAGGGCAAGCGAAGACAGCGATATTACCGACTGCCTGCTCAGAATTGTGCTTGAAACAAGAAACTTCGAGCACATAGCAATGATAAGGCAGGCGCTGACGGAAGCAGGCTTTAATATAGTAAATAAATAACGGAGGCAAATATGGAAAACGTAACCTTTAAAATGCTTAAAACTACCGTATCCGAAAAGAATTCCGAAGAAAAATCGGACGGCTATACAATAGTTGTAAACGGTCAGCTCAAGAATTTATTCGACCAGATGATCAAGCTTGACGGAGAGAATTATCCCGATTATGCTCAGATCATTGCAAAGTGTCTTACTAAGGGAATTGCCGCTTCCGTTAACGATCTGAAAAAATAAACACGGAAGTTTTATGATCGGCTGAAAATAATACTATTAAGGAGAAGATATTTATGTCGGAAAAAGTTTATACCAAGAACGCACCGGACGCTATCGGTCCGTACTCTCAGGCTGTAAAGGTCGGAAATCTTGTTTTCACCTCGGGTCAGATCGCGATCAATCCTGAAACGGGAAATGTTGAAGCTGTGACTATCGAGGATCAGACCCGTCAGGTATGCAAGAACCTGACCGCAGTTCTGGAAGCTGCCGGAACTTCTATTGACAAAGCGGTAAAAACCGTCTGCTTTTTAAAGAACATGTCCGATTTCGGAGTATTCAACGGCGTTTACGGCGAATTTTTCACGTCCAAGCCCGCACGTTCATGCGTTGCGGTAAAAGAGCTTCCCAAGGACGTTCTGGTGGAAGTCGAGGTAATTGCCGAGCTGTGATCGGTGCTTTAGTATTGTGAAAATCAACGCAGGACGGCAGTTTGCCGTCCGTTTTTGTGAGCGGGGGTGAAGAAGATCTTGATAAATAAAGGGTATTTAAAAGCCGGAGCAGATACCACATGTAAATTTGCATTCGCCTTTGTAAAATGGGTGCTTATTGCCGTAGCAGTCGGATCCGTCGGCGGTCTTGTGGGAACGCTTTTTCATATGGCGGTAAACAAGGCGACGGAAATAAGAGAGAGCGCTCCGTGGCTTGTTTATTTTCTGCCGTTGGGCGGTATTGCAATAGTGTTTCTTTACAGAGTTTCAAAAACCGATGAGGACGCCGGAACAAATCTTATTATAAGCTCTATCAGGACGAATACCCATGTTCCTGTATTAATGGCTCCGCTTATATTTATTTCGACCTGCATTACCCATCTGCTTGGCGGCTCGGCAGGACGAGAGGGAGCGGCACTGTAGCTGGGCGGTTCGATAGGAGCGAAGGCAGGAGAGCTTCTGCACCTTGACGAAAAGGATACCAGCCTTGTGATTATGTGCGGAATGAGCGGCGTATTTGCCGCACTTTTCGGCACTCCGCTCACTGCCTGCTTTTTTGCAATGGAGGTAATAAGCGTAGGGGTAATATATTACGTCGGACTTGTACCGTGTCTGGGCTCCGCTTTGGTAGCGTACAAGGTTTCTTTGCTGTTTAAAATGGCGCCTGTAAGGTTTGATATTTCCCGGTTCGTACCGCCGCTGGAGCTGACCTCTTTGCTTCAGGTGGGAGTGCTTTCAGCGCTTTGCGCAGTTGTGAGCATACTGTTCTGTATGACTATGAAATATACTCACGATAAAATGAAGATGCATTTTTCAAATTCATATCTCAAAGCGTTTGCGGGAGGAGTCGTTATTGTTCTTCTTACGGTGATTATCGGGACATATGATTACAACGGGGCCGGAATGGCGGTTATAGAAAGAGCGCTGGTGCAGGGCAAGGCTGACTGGTATGATTTTATTTTCAAGATCATATTTACTGCGGTAACTATAGGATCAGGCTTCAAGGGCGGTGAAATAGTTCCGACGCTGTTTATAGGATCTGCGTTCGGCTGTGCGGCTGCTCCGCTGCTTGGAATGGAACCGCAGTTCGGAGCAGCCGTCGGGATAGCAGCGCTTTTCTGCGGAGTGGTAAACTGTCCGGCAGCTTCTATTTTCCTCAGTCTTGAAATGTTCGGCTCTGAAGGACTTTTGCTGTTCGCTGCAGCCAGCGGCGTAAGCTATATGCTCTCAGGATATTACGGGCTTTATTCAAGTCAGAAGATCATGTATTCAAAGCTGAAGCCGGAATATATAAACGTAAACGCAAAATAGAAGCTATGCATATTTTCCGAACTTTTAGGGGTATGTGACAGCGGGTTAAAAACTGTGAAAAAAATGCGAAAAGCTATTTACAAAAGGAATTTTCAGTGTTATAATATAATAGTTAAAGCAGACTTGATTGTGAATTTTTTCACATATTGATTCGCCGCTTTGTGAAAAAATGTCCCGTGTGTATTGAGAGGCATGAGGACATACGAATTTTGTACTTGTCAAAGGTTCAAAATATCGAGAAAGGAATGATTCTAAAATGGCAAGAAAAATGAAAACCATGGACGGAAACAACGCTGCTGCTTGGGCTTCATACCCATTTACAGAAGTCGCTGCTATCTATCCAATCACACCTTCCTCAGTTATGGCTGAGGTTACGGATCAGTGGGCCGCCAAAGGTCAGACGAATATTTTCGGCACTCCCGTAAGGGTAGCTGAAATGCAGTCTGAAGCAGGCGCTTCCGGTACTGTTCACGGCTCGCTTGCAGCAGGTGCTCTTACAACCACCTATACTGCTTCTCAGGGTCTTCTTCTGATGATTCCTAATATGTATAAGATCGCAGGAGAACTTCTTCCCTGCGTAATCCATGTTTCGGCAAGATGCGTGGCTTCCCATGCGCTTAATATTTTCGGTGACCATTCCGACATTTATGCCTGCCGTCAGACTGGCTTTGCAATGCTTTGCTCTTCAAATGTTCAGGAGGTTATGGATCTCGGAACCGTAGCTCACCTTTCAACTATCAAAGGCAGAGTTCCTTTCCTTCACTTCTTCGACGGCTTCAGAACTTCTCACGAAATTCAGAAGATCGAGGTATGGGATAAGGAAGACGTTGCTTCAATGGTTGACATGGACGCCGTACAGGAATTCAGAAACAGAGCTATTAACCCGGAGCATCCCGTACTCAGAGGTTCGGCTCAGAACGGCGACATTTTCTTCCAGGCGCGCGAGGCATGCAATCCTTACTATGACGCTATTCCCGGCGTAGTTGAGGAATACATGAACAAGGTAAACGAGAAGATCGGTACGGACTATAAGCTGTTCAATTACTACGGCGCTCCCGATGCTACTCATGTAATCGTAGCAATGGGTTCAGTATGCGATACTATCGAAGAAACAATAGATTACCTCAACGCTACAGAAGGTACAAAGCTGGGCCTTGTCAAGGTAAGACTTTACAGACCTTTCTGTGCCGACAAGCTTGTTGAGGCTATTCCTTCAACCTGCGAGCAGATCTCAGTTCTCGACAGAACCAAAGAGCCGGGTTCATTGGGCGAGCCTCTTTATCTCGACGTTGTTGCCGCTCTTAAGGGAACTCAGTTCCACGACATACCTGTAGCTTCCGGAAGATACGGTCTCGGTTCCAAGGATACGACTCCTGCACAGATCAAGGCTGTTTACTGGAACGCTTCATGGAAGGATACCTACAAGCCCAGATTTACTATCGGTATCAAGGACGACGTTACAAATCTTTCTCTTGACGCTGAAGACAAGCTCGATTCCGCTCCTGCCGGCACGACCGCCTGCAAATTCTGGGGACTGGGAGCCGACGGTACGGTAGGCGCCAACAAGAATTCTATCAAGATCATCGGAGACCATACGGATCTTTACGCTCAGGCATATTTTGCTTACGATTCCAAGAAGTCGGGCGGCGTAACCGTTTCGCATCTGAGATTCGGAAAAACTCCTATCAAATCGACCTACCTTATCAACCAGGCTGATTTCGTTGCCTGCCACAACGAGTCGTATATTACAAAATACGATATGGTTTCGGATATCAAGCCGGGCGGAACTTTCCTGCTTAACTGCCAGTGGACAGAGCAGGAGCTTGAAAAGCACCTCCCCGGACAGGTTAAGAGATATATCGCTCAGAACAACATCAAGTTCTACACCATCAACGGTGTAAAGATCGGTAAGGAGATCGGTCTTGGCAACAGGATCAACACCGTGCTTCAGTCCGCATTCTTCAAGCTTGCCAATATCATTCCTATCGAGGATGCAGTTAAGTATATGAAGGATGCTGCAACAGCTTCTTACTCTAAGAAGGGCGACGCTATCGTAAAGATGAACCATGACGCTATCGACGCCGGCTACCAGCAGGTTGTAGAGGTTAAGGTTCCCGAGTCATGGAAGGATGCTAAGGATACCGCTATGGGTATGCCAAAAGCTAAGTGCGCCGACAAGACTCTTGAGAAATTTGTAAATGAGATCCAGATTCCATGCAACGAGCAGAAGGGTGATTCTCTCCCTGTTTCTACATTCGTTGACATGGCTGACGGTACATTCCCGCAGGGTTCGGCTGCATTCGAAAAGAGAGGTATTGCGGTTGACGTTCCTAAGTGGAATCCTGACAACTGTATCCAGTGTAATTTCTGTTCGTATGTTTGTCCGCATGCGGTTATCCGTCCTTGCGTAATGACTGAAGACGAGCTCAAAAAGGCTCCTAAACTTGCACAGGACAAGGCTGTTCCTATGACCGGAATGCCCGGATATTACTTTGTTATGACAATGTCCGCTCTGGACTGTACAGGCTGCGGTTCCTGCGTAAACGTATGTCCCGGAAAGAAAGGCAACAAGGCTCTCAATCTGATGCCTCTCGAAACACAGCTTGCAGAGCAGGAAGTGTTCAATTACGGACGTACCCTTCCTGAAAAGCCTGAGGTTCTTGAAAAATTCAAGCAGACCACCGTTAAAGGCTCTCAGTTCAAGCAGCCGCTTCTCGAATTCTCGGGCGCTTGCGCAGGCTGCGGAGAAACTCCTTACGCTAAGCTGGTAACTCAGCTGTTCGGAGACAGAATGTATATCGCTAACGCAACCGGATGTTCTTCGATCTGGGGCGGTTCTGCACCTTCTACTCCTTATACTACAAACAAGAACGGCAAGGGTCCGGCATGGGCTAACTCGCTGTTTGAGGATAACGCTGAGTATGGCTACGGTATGTTCCTTGCTCAGAATACTATCAGACAGAGAACTATCGGAAAGATCTTAGAGCTTGAAAAGGCTACTAAGTCCGCTTCTCTCAAGAAGGCTATCGAGGGTTATCTCTCAACGATCGACGACGGTGCGGCTAACTCGCCTGCTACGGACGCTCTTGTAGATGCTCTCAAGAAGTCCAAGACTAAGGCTGCCGAAGAGATTCTTAAGGACGCCGATTATCTCCGCAAGAAGTCACTGTGGATCTTCGGAGGAGACGGTTGGGCTTATGATATAGGCTTCTCCGGACTTGACCATGTTATCGCTTCCGGCGAGGACGTAAACATCTTCGTATTCGATACTGAGGTTTACTCCAACACAGGCGGACAGTCCTCCAAGTCGACTCCTACCGGCGCTATCGCACAGTTTGCTGCGGCAGGTAAGGAAGTTAAGAAAAAGGATCTTGCCGGTATAGCAATGAGCTACGGCTACGTATATGTTGCTCATATCGCAATGGGTGCGGATTATAATCAGTGCATAAAGGCTATTGCTGAGGCCGAAGCTTACCATGGTCCTTCGCTGATTATTGCATATGCTCCTTGTATCAATCACGGTATCAAGGGCGGTATGTCTATAGCTCAGACAGAGGAGAAGAAGGCTGTAGAGTGCGGTTACTGGCACCTTTACAGATTCAATCCTGCACTTAAGGAAGAGGGCAAGAATCCGTTTACTCTGGATTCCAAGGCTCCAAGCAAGGATTACAAAGACTTCCTTATGGGCGAGGTTCGTTATAACGCTCTTGCAAGACAGAATCCTAAAAGAGCTGAAAAACTCTTTGATAAGGCTGTTAAGAATGCTGCTGACAGATATGATTATCTGGTTAGATATGCTAAGCTTTACAATAACGAAGAGAAGTAATCAAAGCTTATTTTCAAAGCCGCGGTACAAATGTGCCGCGGCTTTTTTATGCAATAAATTTTTAGAAAGCCTTTTGACTCTCAACCTAACATCAGACCTGTTTTTCAGCCGGATAGAATTTGGGAAAACGGAAACTGCATAAGAAAATACGGCGACGAAATTTTTCAAGTGGACGACCATGCAGGTATGAACTAAGTGCTATGTTCTACATAAATGAATCATAGCGCTTCAGCCTATGAAATAAAACACAGTACGCATTACTAAATTATAGAATGAAAAAGTAGCAATTACAGATAGAGTGGATTCGATAACGATTATTATGTATTTGTCACAAAATAAAAAAGGACGAAAATCAAATTCGTCCCTTTTACTTGCATATTTAAATTCTTCGATCGTAAGCGGCTGAAAGAGTTATACCTGGATATATAAATTATAATTATATCCCCGTGGGCATAAAAAAACAGTTTTTCATATCTATATTGCCGTTTTCCAGAAACGGTACGCCGTCAGCCTCAAGCAGACTACGATGAAACTCCTCCCAACCCTGCATAAGCTCGCCTTTACGGTTTACTACTCTGTGCCAGGGCAGATGCTCCGGGCAATTGCTCATTGCATAGCCTACAAACCTCGCTGCCCGCGGTCTGCCAATTGCGGCGGCTATAGCTCCATAGGTCGTTACCTTTCCCTTTGGGATAAGTGCAATGGCCTCATATACTTTTTGTGAAAAGGTTTTTTCCTGTTCCATGCTGCTGAATATTCCTCCCGAATGCATATAAAGCCAAAGGCGGAACACAAAACGGCACCGCAATATTCTACAGAGCCGAGCCGAGTCCGCCATATTCTGATCTGTTTATTAGCGTACGCTGTTTTTACCGCAATTATTCGTTTGTGGTAACAGTAATGTTGGGAGCGGACGATTCTCCGTCAGCATTGGCCTTTGCTGCCTCCTCACGCTCTTTTCTGACCCTTATAAGGGTCTGTTTGATAGACTCCAGCATTTCCTTTGTAAAGGGAAGATTCTGGTTCATAGGATTTATTACAAATCCGACAACATTTGGGGTCTTTTCCGTTAAAGCGGCTATATCACCGAATTTCATTGCAAAGCCCTGGAATTTCTGTTCAGTTTTGAATTTGGCAAGTTCGTCTGCATCAGTAAACACAGGAAAGAACGTTCCCTTTTCCTTGTGAGTAATAAGCAGGAATTTTGCCTGAGGCTTGTCCTCAAATTTAACGTGGTTTTCCGCATCGGCTACAAGCTGAGTGTTTTTATTGATGATTGCGGGAACTAAAAAGGTTCCTCTCAGAGCGGTATTTATAACCTTATTCTGAGTTTCTGCCTTAAAGTCCTTCCTCATCTCGGCGATCGCCTCTACAAGAGCGGAATTTTCAATTACTGTTCTCTGATTTTCATTTGCCATGATTTAATACTCCTTAATATAAATTAATTGGTTTCTTCCAAATTGGTTTCTATGATAAAATTAGGGCGGGCCTTTGTTTCAAGATATATCTTTCCGATGTATTCTCCGATAACTCCGATTGCCAGCAGCTGAAGTCCTCCCAGCGCCCATACCGAAACTACTGTAGTAGTCCAGCCTGCAACGGTTTTGCCCATGCACCAGATCACAAAGAAATAAATAAGCATTATAATCGAAACGAGAAATACCAGCAAACCTAAGCTTGTAATCAATCTTATCGGCTTTACAGAAAGAGAAGTGATCCCTTCTACTGCAAAGGAGATCATTTTTTTCAGCGGATACTTGGATTCGCCCGCCTGCCGTTCGTTTCTTACGTATGTAACTATATCGCTTTTAAAGCCTACCATCGGAACCAGTCCTCTAAGAAACAGGTTGACTTCTTTAAATTCCGCCAGAGCCTCCACTGCGCGCCTGCTCATAAGGCGATAGTCGGCATGATTGTAAGTAATCTCCACACCCAGCTTTGCCAGCAGCTTGTAGTACGCCTGAGCCGTTCCTCTTTTGAAAGCAGTATCCTTTTCCCTGGAGGATCGAACGCCGTAAACAATATCGCAGCCCTCCGCCCGTTTTTCGAGGAATCCGTCAATGGCATTTATATCATCCTGCAGGTCGGCGTCCATTGAAATCAATATGTCAGCGTAATTTTTAGCGGTCATAAGTCCTGCAAGCAGCGCGTTCTGATGTCCTTTGTTTCTTGACAGCTTCAGTCCGGTGAACATTGAGTTTAAGGAGTGAAGTTTTTCGATTATTTCCCATGTTTTATCCTTTGAACCGTCGTCAACAAACATTACCTTACTGTCAGAGGCTATTTTTCCGTCCGAGATAAGCCCGTCCATTTTCTTCATAAGCGCTTCCGCCGTAATAGGAAGCATTTCCTCCTCATTATAGCATGGAATTACCAGATATAGCGTTTCCATATTTTGTTCAGTTCCTTTCAGCTGTTACTTTATATTAAACAATCTCTCTGTATTTTCTCTTGCCTTGTCGATAAGCTCCTGAGGCGTCATACCTATCAGCCCGGCACCCGTTTCCGCTGTGTATTTTATCATATCGCTGGTGCAGCGCTTTCCTCTGTAAGGCTCCGGAGCCATATAGGGGCAGTCGGTTTCCAGCAAAATCCTGTCCGGTGGAACGGCACAAAACGATTTTTTTACCTTTTTAGCGTTTTTAAACGTAAGTATACCGGTAAAGCCCACATAAAGCCCAAGACTAACAATCTCCCGCGCAACTTCCGGCGAACCTGAAAAGCAGTGTACGACTCCCCTTGGTTTATATTTCCGGAGAATCTCCAAAAAATCGGCAGTTGCGTCCCGGCAGTGAAATATAAGCGGCAGCTCATGCTTCTGTGCAAATTCAATCTGGTCGCACAAAAGCTTGATTTGCAGCTCTCTGTCATATCCGTCGTAATGATAATCAAGACCTACCTCGCCGACTGCTACTATCTTGTCCGACTGACCCGAAAGCCCTTCAAGTATCTCAATATAATTTTCAGGAAGTCTGTCACAGCACTCGGGGTGAAAGCCGATAGATGTATAATAATTTTCATAATGCTCAGCCGCCTTTATTCCGTAAAGCGCAGACTTTTCATCGGTGCAGGCATGAATAAGCAGACATACCGCAGATTTTTCGCCCAGTAACATGCCGTCCAGCAGCTTATCCCTGTCCTTATCAAAAGTGCTGTCGTCGTAATGACAATGTGAATCAGCAATTCCTTTTATAAGCGGTCAGCCCTTTCATTAAATGTATACATTGATATTATAACATACATTTCGTGTTTTGTAAAGCATTCTTTAGTAGAAATTGCACAAAAATAACGTTTGGAAATCAAAAAGGTATTTTATCCCAAATACATACGCTTTGTAAGCACATCGGACGAACACAAGATGTCCGATGCAAAACTGCGTAGATTCGCAGGGATGCATGTCCGGCTGCGTTCGCCCGATTTTATCACATTATTAACAGCGCTATTTGAGATCAGCTTAATCGTCCAACGTATATCCGAAGCCTAATATCTGCATAGCGTTGTCCTCGGAGCCCTCTGCCATAGATATTTCGATTTCATATTCCGTATTTTCAGGCTGCATTCCGATATTTATTATCTGAGGATTGCCCCATCCGGAAGATGAAACGGGATCTACGTCCAGTTCGTTATAAAGCTCCCCGTTGCAGGTTACTTTTACATGAACAGGACCGAAATTGCCCTGCTTCATTTCCTTATAGATAAGATAAACGAATTTTCCGGTAAACTTGAATGTAAGCGGTTCGTTTCCCTCTCCTGCAACATAAGACCAGCCGTCTGTAAAGCTTGCAACATCAGTGCCTTCTGTCCAGCTTCCAAGAGACTCAGGGGTGAGGTTGGTATTCTCGTAAAGGTGAGCGCCGAGCTGTCTTGGTGAATAAATAGTTTCAGAGGGATAAACGTATTCCTCAGCCTGAACATCCATAACCGTATCAAAATAGTAGTCGATCATTTCAGCTACGATTTTGTGTCCCTCCGTGTTAGGATGCGACTGGTCGTCCGAAAAGTCCTCCCATTTCATTTGGTTATTTTCAAACATATAACGCAAAGCGTCGCAGTAAGAGATCATAGGCAGGCTGTAATGCTCGCCGATAGTTTTCATATAATCCTGAGCGGAATAATCCTCTGCTGTAACCGAAAACAGCAGTACGACTGCAACGTCCCGTTCAAGAAGCTCCCGGACTATGCTTTCGTAGGCATTCTGATAATTTGCGTCAGTCCCGTCGTTTACTGCAAATTCAATAAAACAGATATCAGGATCATACTGCAATACATCTCTTTCAAGCCGGAGTATTCCAAGCGTAGAAGGGGTTCCGCTCAGACCGGCATTGCAATACTTAACGTTATTGCCTGTACCGAACTTTTCGGCAAAATAATCATATGTAAGCTTTGCGTAGCAGTCGCTGTCGCCTGCAGTAAGACCTTCCGTGATGGAGCCTCCAAGATATACTACGGTCACGTCCTCACCGGACTGAGCTTTTTTGATTTTTTCCTGCATTTTCGTTGTGTTTCCGTAGGAATACATAGCCTTCTTGATCATTGCGTCGTGCCATTCCTCAGGCGTTTCCGGCGTTTTTTCGGCCTCGGATTCGGCAGATTGAGATTCAGCAGGACTGCCGGAACTGCTGTCTTTTTCTCCGCATCCGGCAAAACAGGTCAAAGTAAGTCCTGCCGCAATAAAAAAAGCAATTGCTTTTCTGAAATTCATAAAAAACCTCCTTAAACGTTTTCAAGCTCTATATACGCAAAAAAGCATGGACAAAGCCATACTTTTCTGCGCAAAGCCTATAATTGATTTTTAGTGCTGTATAAACAAAAAGTACGGCAAAAACCGTACTTTTTTGCAATTTTATCAGTTAACAACTGCCTTTTCGGTTTCCTTATCAAAGATATGAATCCTGTTGGGATCGATAGCGATCTTGATTTCATCCTGCGGTCTTGCAGTAGAACGTGGTGAAACTCTTGCGGTAAGAGAAATACCCTCGCAGGTAAGATACAGATAAGTTTCAGCACCCATCATTTCAGTTACTTCAACAGTTGCGTTGATCACGCCGGTCTTTGCTGTTGAAAGGAACATTTCCTCGTCGTGGAGACACTCCGGACGGATACCGAGAACAACTTCCTGATCTACCAGCGGATCAAGAACTTCAGGGTCAGCCTTGGACTCAGGTACCTCAACTGTATACTTAACTCCGCGGGTCGTCTTTGTATCCTCTGAACCGAACTCAACTACATACTTTCCGTCAACCTTAAGCAGCTTGGCGTCGATGAAGTTCATCTGAGGTGAGCCGATAAAGCCTGCAACAAACTGGTTAACAGGATTGTTGTAAAGATTTGTAGGAGTATCGATCTGCTGAATATAACCGTCTTTCATAACAACGATTCTGTCACCCATCGTCATAGCCTCTGTCTGGTCATGGGTTACATAGATAAACGTTGTACCAAGCTTCTTATGAAGCTTTGAGATCTCGGTTCTCATCTGAGCACGGAGCTTAGCGTCAAGGTTTGACAAAGGCTCGTCAAGAAGGAATACCTGAGGCTCACGAACGATAGCTCTTCCAAGAGCAACACGCTGTCTCTGACCACCCGAAAGAGCCTTAGGCTTTCTGTCGAGAAGGTGAGAAATATCAAGGATTCTTGCAGCTTCTTCTACTTTCCTTGCGATCTCGTCCTTAGGAACCTTACGAAGCTTAAGACCGAATGCCATATTCTCGAAAACCGTCATATGAGGATACAGAGCGTAGTTCTGGAAAACCATCGCAATATCTCTGTCCTTAGGAGCTATATCGTTAACGAGTCTGTCGCCGATATAGAGCTCACCTTCGCTGATCTCCTCAAGTCCGGCGATCATTCTGAGGGTCGTGGACTTACCGCATCCTGAAGGTCCAACGAGAATGATAAACTCCTTGTCCTTAATTTCGATGTTGAAGTCGGAAACCGCAATGACACCGCCTGCATACTTCTTATAAATTTCTCTTAATGATACACTTGCCATCTTTATAAGAACCTCCCTATTGAAATTTTACTAATTACCATATTAGCTATACTAATATCATAACAAATTTTTCATATGCACACAAGAGTTTTTTTCACTAAACTTTATTACAACTCTTTATAAATAATGACGAAAAATCAACAACGATTTCCATTAAATGTAAGCTAAATCGTTATCGTGTCAAAAGTTTTTCAACATCTTTGTGCAAAATCTCCAAACACTTTCCGAGGGGTAAATTGGGGTCAAGAGCCAGGCTTCCGATGGAAGTTCTTCTAAGATAAACCACGTTGTTGCCCAGAGCTCTGAACATTCTTTTTACCTGATGGAATTTCCCTTCGTGAAGCACAAGGGTACATTCAAAAGGATTCTTGCCGCCCTCAAATTCCGCCGGCAGGCATTTTTCGTTTCCGTCTATTGTCATCCCTTCGGCAAAGGCTTTGACATAGCTTTCTTCCCACGGTTTTTCAAGCCGTGCAAAATAGGTTTTCGGCACATGACTTTTCGGAGAAAGCATTTTATGCGCAAGCTCTCCGTCATCGGTAAGCAGCACAAAACCCTCGGTATCCTTATCCAGACGTCCTGCGGGAAACATTCCGTTCCGGCGGTATTTCTCCGGGATAATTTCAAGAACGGTTTTCGATTCGCCGTCCTTTGTGGAGCATACCACTCCCTGCGGCTTGTTGAGCATAAGATAAAGATGCCTGCGATAACGGATTTTTTCGCCGTTTACACATACCTGAGCGGAGTTTTCGTCTACCTGCACGTCTGATTTTTTTTCGGTTTTACCGTCAACGCTTACCTGTCCCTTTCTGCACAGTTCTTTTACCGCGCTGCGCGAAAGATCGGGGCGCTGGGAGGAAATAAATTTATCTAAGCGCATTGGCATTGCTCCTTTAACTCTTGAATCTGCAATCGACGCATTTTTCTTTCAGCAGAGATACGATTTTTTCTTTCTCCGATTCGTCTGTAAATTTTACATAATGTCCGCCTCCGTCGCCTTTGTCCATAAATAAGAAATTCTCCTTGATCCAGATCGTACGGTAATTTTTATATAAATCCTTGCCGATATGAGATCTTATCGGGTCATAATACGCAAAACCGTTGTCCAGAAACAGAAATCTGACAAACAGATCCGTCCTGCCGTAATTTTCTGTAAGATATGACAAATGCGCATTCACCCTCCGACCGGCAGTGCGGGCAGAATTTATCAGCAACCCTGCGCCTATCGCGATTCCGGTAAACGCCGCAAGATTCTTTTTTACAGCCATTATAAGACAGATCATCATAAACGCAGCAATGAAAACGCGGTCAAAATATCTTTTGGAACTGCGGGCGCGGTACATCGCGTTACGGTACTCCTCCGCCGTCATCCGGGTTTCATTTGAAATAATCAACTTCGGGCTTTCTATTCCGAATTCGGAAGCGTATTCAACAAAGCCGAAAACCTCGGAAGCGTTTTCGGTCAGTTTTATCGCCATAAAATTTTCCGACGGAATGTCAAAGCTCGGCGGAAAAATTCCGAACGATTCGGCATTATCGTAACCGGATTGGGTATAATATCCGCTGTCGCCCAGTACCACGGACCATCCGTAACCAAGCCTTGCCGCTATGCTGTGCCCTTCCTTTATCAAAGCTTTGCCTACGCCCTGCCGCTGATATTCCCCAAGCACAGAAAGCGGAGCAAGGGCAAGCTGAATACTGTCCGCAATGTGGATTTTTGTAAACATAATATGACCGACGATTTTTCCGTCTTTTTCGGCTACAAGCGACAGCTCCGGCACAAATCCGGCGCTTTTTCTGAGCTTTTCAACCAGATCCTGTTCTGTTCCGTCGCTATGCTCCGCACTTGCAAACGCACTTTTTACAACGTTATATACCTCGCCGTAATCATCGGCGGTTTCCTGTCTGATAAGCACGGACTTCTCTCCTTTGTATTTAAACTTGATAATTTCTATTTCTGTATTTTTATGCGCAATTCAGGTCAGCCGGTCCCGACCGCCGCTGTCATGCTGAACATATTAATAATAGCACATTTCCATACAAAAGTAAAGGACGGATATTTCCTATCCGCCCGTGTAAAAAACTATTCTGCATCTGAATTTTTCAGTCCCTGAATAAATCCGTCCAGCTCGGTACAGCAAACATCGCCGCCGATCAGAACTCCGTCGCATATCATAAGATTGCAGATCATGCAGTCCTTATCCTCGTGTCCGCTGTAGTTGTACAACTGATAGGTGTAGACCTCCACCGTTTTTCCTTTGTATTTTTCCAGATCGAAGCCCTGCTTTTTCTGAAGCTTATTGTATTCTTCGTAAACGTCGTTAAATTCCTCAGGTATTGTTACGACCTTGCATTCGGTATATTTCTCCGAAACCGTCCAGCCCATAGATTTCAGAAAATCCTGACGCTGGGTTTCGGTTTTAAGAGTGTACACCGTCGGTTTGCCGGCTTTGCCGATAATAACCGCTATGACTACGATAATGCACAGCAGTATCGCTACGGCTCCCGCAAGCGCCGCACAGGGCTTTTTGACTTTTACCGTTTTAACAAACATAAATTTCCCTCATTTCCGGACGCTCGTCAGCCACGTCCTGTTTTTTGTAAATATATATGCCTCAGTTTTTTATTTGATTACAAAGGACGAGCCGCGGATAAAAAATTTTTTATGCAGCATATTATTAAAGAAGACTTATACGCTTGCATTCAGGGAGGAACGGCTGTGAAAATTTCGGGAAAATCAAGACTTTTTGCAATGACTGCTCTTATTCTTATATCGGCGGCGGTGTGCGTTGCAGTGCTGTTCAACGTTCAGCTTTACGCTGTTTACGCCGCTTGGAAAACTCCTAGGGTAACAAAGGTAAGAGAAGACATTTTAGCAGTAAGGGGAAATATATACGACAGAAACGGAGTGCTTCTTGCCGGAACCGATGAAAACGGCGAAAGGTATTACCCCGTCAACACCGCCGTTCATGTTATAGGAGCTCTGAATTCCTCCGGAGAACCGCAGGGCGGAATCGAACTTGCTTACGACTCTTATCTATCAGGCGAAAACGGCTACGCCGAACTTGAATATACTACCATAAAAGGAGAAACATATCTTTCAGGAGAAAACATCATTCCGGCCCAGAACGGCAGAAACGTTTATCTAACCATTGATTCACAGCTTCAGCTTAAAGCGGAGGATATCCTGAAAAACACACTGAGCGAATATGAAAACGGCGTAGTCTACGAAGACTGGGCGCCTGCGTCTGGCTCCGGAGGGGCGGTAACGGTTCTCGATACCGATACGGGCGAGGTTCTTGCAATGGCTTCCGCTCCCGATTTTGAGCTTGCGGACTTTTCCGAAAATTACGATGAAATAATAAAAAACAAAAACTCTCCTCTTTTGAACAGAGCTACTCAGGGACTGTACCGACCTGGTTCAACACTTAAAACCTGTACGGCGATAGCCGCTTTATCCGAGGGAGTTATAACTCCCGGCACTTATTTTTTCTGCAAAGGGTATTATGATCTGTCGGGAATGGAGTTTTCCTGCATGAATGAACACAGGTTTATAACGGTCAAAAAAGCGCTGGAGGTAAGCTGCAATATTTTTTTCTATAAGACGTCCCAGCGACTGGGGATCGACAGCCTTGTGAAGTATGAAAGAATGTTCGGGTTAGGAGAAAATCCTGATTTTGAACTTCCCGCATACGGAGGACGCTTGGCTTCTCCGGAGCTTTTTGAAAACATGGGCGAGGTATGGACAGAGGGTCAGCTGCTCCAGGCGGCGATAGGTCAGTCGGAAACTGCCTGCACTCCTTTGCAGATGGCGCTTATGGCTGAACAGATAGCCAACAGAGGAGTAAGATACTCGCCGAATATTGTGCTTAAAATAACCGATGAAAATGAAAATAGCATTTATACTTCCGGAACAAAGCTGGCTGCTGTTGCCGATGATAAAAACGGTGCATACGAAACCTGCATAGAGGGAATGACCGCTTCGACCAAGTATACCTACGGTGAATATTCGCTGGCACAGCTTGAGAAACAAACGGCGATCAAGACAGGAACTCCCCAGTCTCCGCGCGGCTACGACAGCACAGTCATAGGATTTTATCCCGCATATGAGCCTGAGATTGCATTTTCAGTAATGCTTGAGGGCGGCGCCAACGCTAAAAATACAGTGTCTGACCTGATAACGTCATGGTCCTAGCGCGGACGGCGCAATCCGCGATCCGCTCGCAAGCTCGCTTCGATGATTGCGGAGTGAAGTTTGTTGCCGCAAATATGGGCGAGTTAAGACTATAGTTTTTCAGCGGTCCTAGCGCGGACGGCGCAATCCGCGATCTGCTCGCAGGCTCGCTTCGGACAGTGACAAAGATAAAATTGATACTGCGATTATTTTAATTGTCGTTTACCGGATGCATGAACTGTAGCTTTACTTCCTCCCCAGCAGTCGGCTGCTTAATGTATAAAAACCGAATACCAAAGGCTTTGCCGGTGTTTTGCGTATAGATTGATTTTTTGCTTAAACGTTTTCGATACATTGATGATTATCAACAATGTATTGTGCAATATAGCTAATAAATACGCAAAAAATTAATATGAATTAACGATTTTATACTTTTTTACGATTTATGCTTTGACAATTTTAAATTCTGTGGTAAAATAATAATAGGTAACTTTGGCTGACTCTTAGATGTGATTGGCATTTTTTTACCGAGCAAAAGACGTCGTGCTGATGCAAAAATGATATTTCACACTGCGTTTAGGCGCAGTTCTGATAAACGAAAGGAGCAATAGGAATTATGTCGAAGATTATTGCGGTTACATCCGGTAAAGGCGGAACCGGAAAATCCTCTATAAGCGCCTGCCTTGGATACGCTCTTGCCAAGCAGGGAAACAGAACTCTTATTATAGAGCTTGACTTCGGACTGAGATGCATGGATATCATGCTCGGAATGCAGGGGAATATAACCTACGATCTGGGAGATGTTCTGGAAGGGACCTGCGACGTTTATAAAGCTACAACTACTGTAAAGCTGGCTTCAAACCTCAGCGTGCTCTGTGCGCCTTCTGATCCGTTCGTTCAGCTTAAAGCAGAAGACATTGAAAAGATCACTTCTGAGATGAGAAAATATTTTGAGTACATAATCATCGATACCTCCGCAGGAATCAACGGTTCGGTATTCGATATCGTTACAAATTCAGACCTGATCCTCATAGTTACGACTCCTGACCCTGTCTGCGTGCGCGACGCAAGAATGATGTCTGACGAGTTCTATAAGAGAGGAAATCAGAAGCAGCGTCTTATTATCAATAAGGCAAGCAAGAGAATATTTGAATTTGAAGAAATGGATGATCTTGACGCTATTATCGATACGGTAGGCGTTCAGCTTCTGGGAGTTATTCCGGAGGACAGTGCGATTCCTCTGGCAACCGGAAAGGGCGCGCCGCTTTCATCAAGCTCCATGGGCTTCCTGGCTTTCTCAGCCATCTCCAGGAGAATAAAAGGCGAGCATATACCTATTTCCATTAAAATCTGACAAGCTTCGGCTTTTTGAAAACAACTACACGAATTGGGGGGACTAAAATTGAATATTGCGCTTATCGCTCACGATTCCAAAAAAGAGCTGATGGTACAGTTCTGTATCGCCTACTGCGGAATACTGAGCAGGCATAACTTATGTGCAACCGGAACCACTGCAAAAGTAGTAAGCGAGGCTACCGGACTTAAGATCCAGCGTTATTTAAGCGGATCTCAGGGCGGAGATCAGCAGATCGGAGCGAGAATATCCTGCAATGAGATTGATATACTGCTTTTTTTCAGAGATCCTCTCTCGCCGAAGCCGCACGAACCTAACGAGTTTAACCTGTTAAGACTGTGCGACGTTCATAATATTCCGGTTGCGACAAATATCGCAACTGCCGAGGCTCTTATTCATTCTCTTGAGCGCGGTGATCTTGATTGGAGAGATATTGTAAATCCCGCAAGATATTAAGGAAATACCGCACAACGATGCCTGACAGCTTTGTATGCGTTCTTGTCTGAGCACTATTTACTGTGCAGTATTGCTTTGAATTTTTATATTTAAATATTAAATGCTATGACGGAGGAGAGTAGGTTTATTTTAAGCTTGTCAGCGAGAGCGGATGGTGAAAGCGCTCATGCTTTGATAAATTGAAGGACACCTCACGAGCACGTACCTGTTTAAGGGTATGCGTATCCTCTGCGTTAAGGAGAAGATAAGCGGCTGAGCTTTGCATTATGCGAGCTTTGCAATTAGGGTGGTATCACGATTACGGTCGTCCCTTTTATCGGGGCGGCTTTTTTTATTTTTGCAGAACTGAAGCCTCGGCACTGCAACACAGGCGACTAAAAAGAATTAAATACCGCACTTGACGAATGTCTTGGATTCGGGTATTATATAAACTGCGGATAAGTATCATTTCTCCGATTATGGTTTTATTTTAATGCGGAGTATCAATAGATAAAATTGAAATTATGAAAGGATCTGAAATTATGTCAATATCAGTACAAAGACCCAAGGGCACACAGGACGTTATACCCAGCGAGGTTTATAAATGGCACACAGTAGAACAGATCGTAAAGGATACGGCGGAGCAGTTCGGTTTTCGTGAGATACGTATTCCCACCTTTGAGGACACCAGGCTGTTCGTGCGCTCGGTAGGCGATACCACCGACGTGGTCCAGAAGGAGATGTATACCGTTTCGGCAACGGGTGACAGTACCTTTACATTAAGACCGGAGGGAACGTCGGGAACCATAAGAGCGGCTATTGAAAACGGTTTGCTTAACGAAGGTTACCCTCAGAAGCTTTATTATATTCTCTCCTGCTTTCGCCATGAAAAGCCCCAGGCGGGACGGTTGAGAGAATTTCATCAGTTCGGCTGCGAAATGATAGGCGCTGAAGGACCTGCCGCAGACGCCGAGCTTATCGCTCTTGCAAAATCGGTAATAGATATGGCGGGGCTAAAGAATATTGAACTGAACATCAACTCCATCGGCTGCCCGAAATGCAGGGCGGAGTATCACCGAGCGCTGAAAAATTATTTTAATCAGTATAAGGACAGACTCTGCTCTACATGTCAGGAACGGCTTGAAAAAAACCCAATGAGAATACTTGACTGCAAATCGGACGAGGATAAGGCGATAGCGGCGAAAGCTCCGGTAATACTGGACTACCTGTGCGGCGACTGTCAGCAGCATTTCAACGGACTTCAGAAAAATCTGAAGCTTATGGGAATAGACTATAAGATCAACGCAAGAATCGTAAGAGGTCTTGATTATTATACAAGAACCGTATTTGAGTTTATTACCACTGATATCGGAGCTCAGGGAACGGTCTGCGGAGGCGGGCGTTACGACGGACTTATAGAATGTCTGGGAGGCAAGCCCGCTCCGGCGCTGGGCTTTGGAATGGGACTTGAAAGGCTTATCCTGACAATGCAGAAACAGGGCTGTGAGTTTATGGAACCTAAGACCTGCGATATTTATATTGCCGCCATGGGCGAAAGAGCGGCTGAGGAATCCGTAGACATAATTTCCACGCTCAGGTCGGAGGGATATTTTGTCGAGTATGATCTTGTTGGAAGAGGACTGAAAGCTCAGATGAAATATGCCGACAAGATAGGTGCAAAATACGTTATGGTTCTCGGCGACAACGAGCTTGACGAGAGAATAGCAAGAGTAAAGAATATGAAGACCGGAGAGCAGACAGATGTAAGTCTTGACGAAACGCTGCTTGACGATTTCGCAGCCTGCTATTACGACACTCTTATGGAGGAGGACGAAATGTTCCGCAGCTTTGTAGAAGCCTTCGGAGATAAGGAATAAGGGCGATAAGCGTAATGGATATACTTGCCGGATACAGCCACATAAACGGAAAGGAAGAGAAAATATGAGATGCAAGCAGTGTGAAAAGATAGCTGTCTGCGAGATAAAAACACCGATGGAATACAGCGTCGTACTTGAAGCGTTTGACAGAATGGTAAAAGCGGGAGAACTGGAAATAGTGTATCAGACCTGCCCTATGGAGCTGATACTGCTTAAAAACGGAAAATTTTTCGCAGACAAGATTTTTCATCAGTTCCGCTGTACAAAGTGCGGAACGATCTACGGAATGTTCGTCAACACAAAATGCGGCGGAGAAATAAAAATCAACGACAAGGTGTTTGACCCTGCGGACTATCCGGATAAAAAAAAGGAAGATAAGTAATGCTGCTGATACTGCCCGTTAGCTACGAATTTGAAACCAGTCTTACTCCCAAAAGAGTCGCCCGGAAAATTGACGGTGAAATAGTGGAGCATTTTCCTACCGTAAATATAATGTCTACCGGTAAATTTATGAAAAAATACCGTGATGAAACGGTATTTTACGGCAGGCGTTCCTCTCAGACTGAGTTTCAGATATTTCATCACCAGGCAAAAAAGAGGGACGGAGGAACCACCGGGTTCTACGGAAAAATTGAGAAAACCGAAAACGGCTCAAAGATTTCCGGGAAATTCAGAAAGCCGCTTTATACGTATATTTTCGGCATATTATGGACGCTGCTAATAGCGTTTATCACACTGACGCTTATAGCTCTCGGAGAAAAAACGGGAGCGGTCTGCTTTGCTGCGCTTTGGCTCGCAGGGGTATTCTTTATGTTCTGGGATAACAAGAAAAAGTTTCTCAGAGCATACCTTGACACCTTTCCCGAAGCGGAAAAGTGCGGCGACTAAACACGTTCGTATAAATCCACAGAAGGTATTTATGTGAGAGATAAAGAATAAATGTTATGCGGTCAGGGTATGAAAATTATATGTGCAGCCTGCGGATATAAATTTGATCCTCTTAAAAACGGCGGCGTATGCTCAAAATGCTGAATTATATAACCACAGAAAAATAAAATGCAAAGGAAGTAATGAAAATGAAGCTTGATACAATGAAAGGTCTGAAACGAACACATTATTGTGCACAAGTGCCGAACGACCCGCAGGAAGTCGTGGTCTGCGGTTTTGCAGACAGGGTAAGAGATATGGGAAACCTTATTTTTATAAATCTCAGGGACAGAACGGGAATCGTTCAGCTGGCGTTTAACGACGCTACCGACAAGGCTGTATTTGAAAAGGCGCAAACGGTTAAAAGCGAATACGTTCTTATGGCAAAGGGCAGTGTTCAGAAGCGTGAAAGCGTAAACAAAAAACTGAAAACAGGCGAGATCGAAATTATGGTCACGGATCTGAGAATACTTTCGAGAGCGGAAACCACGCCCTTTGAGGTCACAAATTCCGACAAGGTAAACGAAGAGCTCAAGCTGAAATACCGCTATCTCGACCTCAGGAATCCCAGATTGCAGGAAAATATGATAAAGCGACATAAGATCGCTCAGGTCACGAGGGAATATTTCTACGAAAACGGCTTTCTTGAAATTGAAACTCCTATGATGATGAAATCCACTCCCGAGGGAGCCAGAGATTATCTTGTTCCGTCAAGAGTTCATGCGGGAAAATTTTATGCTCTTCCCCAGTCTCCACAGATATATAAGCAGCTGCTGATGATTTCCGGATACGACCGCTATATCCAGCTTGCACGCTGCTTCCGGGACGAGGACCTGAGAGCGGACAGACAGCCTGAATTTACTCAGGTAGATCTTGAAATGTCCTTTGTTGACGCCGAGGATATCCAGGCTTGCGTCGAGGGCTATATAGCAAGACTTTTCAGCGAGATTATGGGCGTTGAGATCAGGCTGCCGCTTGAAAGAATAACCTTTGCCGACGCTATGAACCGCTTCGGCTCGGATAAGCCGGACACCCGCTTCGGTATGGAGATCTGCGATATTTCAGATGCAGTTAAGAATATTGATTTTGTCGTATTCAAATCCGCTCTGGAAAACGGCGGCTCGGTTCGTGCAATAAATGTGAAAAACGGCGCCGCCGTCTACACGAGAAAGGAAATAGACAAGCTCGTGGAGCACGCCAAAGGAATAGGAGCAAAGGGTCTTGCATATATCCGCTGGGCCGATGAGCCCAACTGTTCCTTCAAGAAGTTTCTGGGCGACGGAGACCTCGAAAGGATATGTTCTGCCGTTGACGCAGAAAAAGGCGACCTTGTGCTTATCTGCGCGGACAAAAATAAGGTAGTTTTGCCGACATTAGGCGCAATAAGACTTATTGCCGCAAAGAGAATGGATATCATTCCCGAGGATAAGTATAATTTCGTATGGATAACCGAAATGCCTTTCTTCGAGTACGACGAGGAAAGCGAAACCTGGATCGCCGCTCATCATCCGTTTACAATGCCTATGGAGGAATGTATTGAATATCTTGACAGCGATCCCGGAAACGTAAAAGCAAAGGCGTGGGATCTTGTGCTTAACGGCACCGAGCTTTCCAGCGGCTCTATGAGAATTACCGACTTTGAGCTTCAGCAGAAGATGTTTGAGGCGCTGGGAATGACCGACGAAGAGATCGAGGCAAAGTTCGGCTTTCTTGTGGATGCTTACCGCTATGCCGCTCCTCCTCACGGCGGAATGGGAATAGGTCTTGACCGTCTTGCAATGATAATGTGCAAAGCGGACAGTCTCAGAGACGTTGTAGCTTTTCCAAAGGTTCAGAATGCCAGCGAGCTTATGAGCGCCTGCCCGTCGGAGGTTGACGAGAGACAGCTTGAAGAGCTGCACATAAAAACAACCGTACAGGAGCAGTAAAAAGCTGTCTGACGAAAGGACTGATTATGAGTTCCAATGCTTTTTCACCATGTGAATATGACTTGAAAATTCGCCGGACGGTTCCATATTACGACGAAATGCTTTCTCAGATAACTGCGCTCTTAAAAGCTTTTAATAAGGACGCGCTTCGCTGGCTGGACATCGGCTGCGGAACGGGAGCTCTGGAGGAAGCGATGCTTTCGGACGGGACTGCTGAAATAGAACGGCTTGTAATGTGCGATATATCTGACGGCATGCTTGAAGTCTCCCGAAACAGGCTTTCCGCACTGGGATATAATGCAGAACTTATAAAACGCTCGGCTCTTGAGCTGGATTATTCCGGCGGCTTTAACGCCGTGACATCTGTAATGGTCAATCATTATTTTTCCCGCGATGAAAGAATGTCGGCGTTAAAAAGATGCCGCAATGCTCTGGACGAAAACGGAGTTTTTATACTCTTTGAAAATATAAGACCAAGGACTTTTGCAAACGAAAGGCTTTTTCTTGATATGTGGAGGGATTTTCAGTTGAAAAAGGGAAAAAGCCCCGGCGAAGCTGACAAGCATATCGAAAGATTCTCAACGGAATATTTCCCGGTCACTGCCGCAGAGCATATAGCTCTGCTTGATAACTGCGGCTTCCGTAAGGTCGAAACGGTCTGGACTTCATATATGCAGGCAGGATTTATGGGAATAAAATAATTAGTTGAATGTGTTTAATTTTAGTTGCAAATGTCACAATAATATGTTATAATGTATTAAATTTATGTGAGAAATCTATAATGGTCTGTATTCATAAACTTTGGCTTTGCTGAAAAATGTCCTTGTGAATACGGACCGTGAAAGCGAGGTGCGGTTAATTTATGGCGATAAGAGAATCCGGCGAGGATTATCTGGAAACTATTCTTATTCTTCAGGAAAGAACGGGTTACGTCAGGTCTATTGATATTGCGGCAGAACTTGGATATTCTAAGCCAAGCGTAAGCAGAGCTATGGGGATTCTGAAAGAAAACGGTTTTATAACTGTAGAGCCTGACGGTCAGATTGTGCTTACTAAGCAAGGCTACCTCAGAGCCAGAGAGGTTTACGACCGTCATCTGCTTATTGCCAGGTTTTTGCGCGACGTTTTGGGTGTAAGCGAGGAAAACACCAATACGGACGCCTGCAAGATCGAACATGTTATCAGCCATGAAACGTTTGAAAAACTTAACGTGTTTGTAGACGCCTATCTTGACGGCTGATAAAAAGCCGAACATTTTCAGCTGCGGATTTTATATCAGTATATGCAGTATTGACGCAGTTTTTTAAATCACAGGCAGCTGTTGCCGAACGACGTATAAAACGCTGCTTTTTAAAAACCGTTTCCGGAAAATACCGGGAACGGTTTTTTGATAAAAGGAAAAAATCTTCTGTTTTTGTGATGAAATAAAAAGTTAATTATTTATTTATTACGTCAGGTTGACTTTTACGGGTAAATGGTGTATATTATTAAGAATAATATAGTAAAAGCTATTTGGAAAAGTTAATTGATGTGGGAGGTTGTAAAATGCTTAATGAAAACAGTATGAAAGAAAAATTCGGAAAGGAAGGACTGACCTTTGACGACGTTCTTCTTATTCCCGCAGAATCGGACGTTACTCCTAATATGATAAACCTGAAAACCAGACTTGCAGGGGATATTATGCTTAATAATCCTATCATGACCTCGGCTATGGATACCGTTACGGAATCCAAAATGGCTATTGCCATTGCAAGAGAGGGCGGAATCGGCATTATTCATAAGAATATGACCGTTGAACAGCAGGTTGAAGAGGTCGATAAGGTAAAAAGATCTGAGAATGGAGTTATCGTCAATCCTTTTTCTCTTACCGGTGACAGAACCGTTGCCGAAGCTGACGAACTTATGGGTAAGTACAAAATCTCAGGCGTACCTGTAGTAGATGAAAAGGGAAAGCTTGTAGGTATTCTTACAAACCGCGACCTGCGTTTCATTACTGATTTTGATATTAAGATTTCCGATGTTATGACCAAGGAAAATCTCGTTACAGCTCCCGTTAATACAAATCTTGAGCAGGCTCAGAAGATTCTTATGAAGCATAAGATCGAAAAGCTGCCGCTGGTAGACGAACAGGGTATGCTCAAGGGTCTTATAACTATCAAGGATATTGAAAAGGCTGTTCAGTACCCTAACTCCGCCAGGGATAAAAACGGCAGACTGCTCTGCGGCGCCGCTATCGGAGTAACCGCTGACGTGCTTGACAGAGCGAAGGCTCTTATTGACGCTCAGGTGGACGTGCTTGTGCTCGACTCTGCTCACGGACATTCCAAGAATATTATTACCTGTCTGAAGAAAGTCAAGGAAGCTTTTCCTCATATTCCTGTCATTGCGGGAAATATCGCTACGGCCGAGGCTGCCGAAGCTCTTATTGCCGCCGGCGCCGATGCTCTGAAGGTAGGAATCGGACCGGGTTCTATATGCACTACCCGTGTGGTAGCAGGTATAGGAGTTCCGCAGATAACGGCGGTTTACGACGTTGCCTGCGCAGCGGCGAAGCATAATATCCCAGTTATTGCAGACGGAGGAATCAAGTATTCCGGAGATATAGTAAAGGCCCTTGCCGCCGGTGCAAACGTTGTAATGCTCGGTTCTCTGTTGGCGGGATGCGAAGAGGCTCCCGGCGAAATGGAGATTTATCAGGGACGTTCCTTTAAGGTTTACAGAGGAATGGGTTCTCTTGCGGCTATGCAGTGCGGCTCAAAAGACAGATACTTCCAGGAAGGAGCAAGAAAACTTGTTCCTGAGGGCGTAGAGGGACGAGTTCCGTTCAAGGGTGCGGTTTCAGATACTATCTTCCAGCTTGTAGGCGGTATCCGTTCCGGTATGGGTTACTGCGGATGTGCCGATATTCAGACTTTGCATGAAAAGGCCAAGTTTGTAAGGATAACAGGCGCAGGTCTTAAGGAATCACATCCTCATGATATTTACATAACCAAAGAAGCTCCTAACTATTCGGCGCAGATTTAATTCAATAAAAATTCAAGCGGACGTACCTGTGCACCTGGTTTCGTCCGCTTGTTTTATATATAAAGAGCCTGTCTTCTATAAGTAAAGACAGGGAAAACAAAGGGACGGCTAATCCGTCCCTCTGTGCTTGTATTACAGCAGGATAACATCCGCCGCATTTTAATCTCATATCCTTTAAGGATCGAAAGCAAACGCTTCAGATTTTCGCATTTATCCGTAAATCCGGATCCCTCCGCCTTTCCGGCAGTCTAAAAGTTAATCCTCTACTTTTTCCTTTTTGATTATGAAATAAGCCATCCGAGAACCTCAAAGTTCTGAGCGTCACCCTCGTTAACGGTAACGGTAACGGTATGCTTAGCAGATTCGTCGGATGTGTAAAGCTCGCTGTTTGTGGCATAGTCGCCCCAGCCGCCTGTAAAGTCTCCGTCCACGCTTGCTACGTCCTCGCCGTCAATATTAACGGTTACACTGCCTGTATTTCCGTCAACAGTTTTGTAATAGAGTATGCCGAGATTCTTGAATTCCATTTCAAATGTAATGGAACCGCCCGAATTGGTCGCCCAGCCGTTTGCAAAATTCCACGGAGACGAAGCCTCTGTAAACGATCCTTCGTCGGTTACGGTTACCGTGTCGGCAGTCGTTTTGTCTGCTATAGAAGCGTTGGCGTATTTGTCGCCTGTAGGAGATTCTGCGTCAAACGCTGCGGGCTCCTCGGCGGAATCTGCGGTTTCCAATACTTTTGAAGCAAAGTTTGTAAGCATCTGTCCCAGCATTACATGTCCCTGGTCGTTGGGGTGAATATTGTCCGGAGAAATATCTGTCCATGCAATATTACCGGCTTCGACCTCAGGAAGAATCGCATCGTGATAAGATATTATAGGAATGTTGTAAGCAAGACCGATCTCAGAGTGTACATTCTGAGGACAGGTTCCGTCCTCCATAGTCATTTCGACAAGCACAACGGCAGGATTGTTTTCCGCAGACAGGCACTTTCTGATAAGGCTGTCTATGGTAGCCTTGTAAAAATCGTTGTCAACGTCGTTGATAAATTCGATAAAAATAATGTCAGGCTGAGCATCCAGAACGTCCTTCTGGACTCTGTGAACGCCGAGGTATGAATCAGTTGCGCCTATTCCGGCGTTTGTGACGTCAACATAGTAGCTTACGTTCTCCTCCCACCAGGTTTTGAACTGGTTAACATACTGATTTGAAGAGGACGATGCCGACGAACCGGCAGTGATAGAGTCGCCCAGGAAGGTGACCTTTGTGGTTTCCTTGGGATTGTCCTTAGCATATTTCAGCTTTGCGGCAAGTCTTGAGGTATCGCCCTCATTGAGAACCGAACGGATAAGCATATTTTCCGTACAGCCCTGAGAAACGTCGATGGCTCCGTCGTTTACGGGTGCTTTAAGCTCTGCCGTAGAATTGTCCGAGCTGGAATCCGCAGCGCTTTCAGACGCCTGCGACTGAGCGGACGCACTGCTTTCTTCGGTTTTTGAGCTTGAATCCGAGCCGCCGCATCCGGAAAAGGACATTGCGGTCATCATTAATGCAAGTGTAAATGCAAGCTTTTTTTTCATAGCGGTTTTTCCTTTCTTTACTTTAAGGCGTTTTCCGCGCCTATAATAATTTTTTTCAGCAAAATTATTATACATCATTAAAGTCGGATTTGCAAGCGGTTTGCACAAAAAATCTGTATTTTACGTGAACTTTTTTGTGAAAACGATTACTATTCTTGACAACATAGTGTCCAAAGGTTAAAATAAAAAATAACAGCGTCCCGATCGACGCAAACGGCGTATAGTTTTAAGGCGGTACCGCTCAATCCTTGTACCGTATCGCTTTAAGATATCCCGGAAATTTAACGGAGGAAGCGCTTGCTGAATCAGGCGCGAGCAAATCATTATGAAATCACTTGAAAATCTTAAATTTATCCCGGCTGACGACAAAAGAATATCCTATATGGGAAGAATCGGGTGGGAGAATAAGTCCGCCCCGAAGATCGTTTTTGCCGGAACGTCTATAACTCTTAATTTTGTGGGAACAAGAATTTCCGCCATCATTTTTAATCACAGGTTTTACAATATTATGGAACTGGGAGTGATCGTTGACGGCAGAGAGTATAAAGTCAGCTTTGACGTCAATTATGAAAAGTTTGAACTTACTCTTGCAGAGGGTCTCGAATACGGAAGGCACAGTGTAACGCTGTTCAAACGCCAGGATGCAACTCATTATTTCGACTTTTTTGGTTTTGCGGTAGATAAAAATGCTGAGATACTTCCTGCTGTGCCGAGACCTGAAAGGAGAATAGAATGCTACGGCGACTCCGTTTCGGCAGGGGCCGTATGCGAAGCGACCGAGTATACCGCCAAATGCGATCCGGAGAATAACGAGGGGCAGTGGGACAACGCATGGCATTCCTATTCCATGATAACCGCAAGAAATCTCGGTGCTGAGATAAACAACATAGCTCAGGGCGGAATTGCGATTTTTGACGGAACAGGTTATTATCATGCACCCGACCACATAGGAATGGAAACGGCCTATAACAAAGTCTGCTACTTCCCCGAGGCTGAGGGAGGGTATTCGGACTGGGATTTTTCCGGCTATATCCCCCACGTTGTGATTTTCGCCGTAGGTCAGAACGATCAGCATAACGAGCATGACGGCGATCCTGATATAAGTGATCCGCTGTTCAGGGAAAAATGGAAAGGTAGATATAAGGAAATTATCCGGGACCTGAGAACTAAATATCCGGATTCACAGTTTATATTGCTGCTTACGGTTCTTATGCACGATCCGGAGTGGGATAAGGCTGTTGACGAAATAGCCCGGGAGCTTAATGACGAGGGAGACGCAAAGATCTCGCATTTGATGTTCACTCGCTCCGGAAAAGCTACTCCCGGACATCCGAGACTTTCGGAGCAGTATGAAATGGCCGAGGAGTTAACGGCATACATATCAAAAATGGGCGACTCTATCTGGAAATAAAACAAATATTATTGAAAAAGCGCAGTCCTATGTAGTCCTATAAAGATACATTGCAGAACTTTTATTCGCATATAATGGATCATACCGCTCCGTAATATTTTCTTTTCCGGTTCAGATAAGCCATCAGTTTACGCTGAATCTGAAAACCTCTGCGGTTACGCCGTTTTTCAAAGAATATTCCGCAATTGCTTGACGGCGACGGGTAATTTGTGTTATAGTATTCATAGCGGATCTGTCTGACCTCCTGTTTATGTTTGTTTTGCAACTTAACTGTAACACAGGTCAGCCTTTTCCGCTATCTTTTTTGTGAATTGTTATGCTTCTATTGTAAACCTACACAAAAAAACGTGAGTTTTTTTATCAAAGGTATTGACAAACCTTTTGTTTTGTGTTATAATTTTCGTGTTGTGAAAACGGAGAAGTCGCCTAGCCCGGTTTATGGCGCACGACTGGAACTCGTGTATGGGTTAATAGCTCATCGAGGGTTCGAATCCCTCCTTCTCCGCCAAACGCAAACCGCCTATCTACGTTAAACCTCGTAGG
>ERZ780218.407-NODE-407-length-40939-cov-4.994032_pt1 | contig 40939 bp, 31 predicted proteins | sample MGYA00510975_ERZ780218 | MGnify/ENA primary metagenome ERZ780218 (study PRJEB29588, sample SAMEA2152063) | human gut metagenome | biome: human gut; feature: human-associated habitat; material: faeces | place: Denmark | collected 2008/2010 ... | reverse complement strand
GACTTTTTAGCATACACTATAAATTTATATAAAATATAATTAACTTGTATATGTAAGTTTATAATTACAAGAGTGTGAGCATTTAACTTACATTATTACTAATCTGATTTCACTTAACGGCACTAATGACAGTGAATAGAAAAATAAGGAGACAACAAAATATATAATTTGAAAGGAGGCGATAAAATGCGATATAAACTGATTTTTCAGCTTGAAGACAATGTGCTGACCGTAAATTACAGAGAGTGTCTGATGAGTTTTTTGAAAAAAGCTCTCAAACAGTACAGCGGCGGAAGCTTTTACAAGGACTTTTACGCAGAATGCAAGCAGAAAAGCTTTTCTTTTGCAGTAAAACTTCCTAAGTGCAGCTTTGCCGGAGATAAAATATTGCTTGACGGATCGATTATAGAAATGTATCTGTCCTCTTATGATTTGTCGGATATGGTGGTTCTGTACAACGCATTAAATGATCAAAGACATAAAAGTTTTACTTTGCCTATGAATAATAAACTTACTTTGCATAACATTTTTATGGAGCATGAAAAAGATGTACGGACAAGCAATATAATTTGTCAGACTGCAATGCCTTTGGCAGTCAGAGATCACAACCGTGATACCAACAAGGATATATATTATCTGCCCGATGATGAAAGATTTCTTCCCAAGTTCAAAGAAATCATTTCACGACAGCTTGAAGTTGCAAAACTTGACAGTTCGCTGCTTGACGGCTTTGAATTTGAAATGCCGGAATACAAAAAGTCGGTTGTGAAATTCAAGGATACCTATGTTACCGGAGCGCTTGGCTTCTTTTGTATGAAGGGCTGTCCGGAGCTGCTTCAGTACCTGTATCAGGCAGGTATAGGCTCAAGACGTTCCGAAGGATTCGGGTACTTTAACATTATAAGATGATCGGAGGCGATAATTTGAATTTCACGGTTTATCTCAATGACGCGCTGTTTAATGCGGGTATGCTGGGATTTTACAGGATTCTTTATAATTCAAAGCTGGATTTCAAGGAAGTAGACTATGACGGAAACGAGTCTGAGTACGGGAGCGGTTTAAGCTTTGACGACAGTATATTTGAGAATTTTGCTGATGCTTATCTGAATGGAATGATATATTTCCTTGGAAAAGACGCTCCTTATTTCGGACTGGAGGATTACAGAAACAGGCTAGAGGCATTGGATAAAGTCAATCAGGATGATATCAAGGAGACAATCGACAAAGCTAAGGAATATACCGTAAAAAAAATGAGCAGCGCCTCTTATAAATCTGCATATGAAATAATACGCAGCAGGGGAGAAGATTACGATTTTTTAGACGCACTTAACAGAATAAAGAAGATCAAGGAGCCGGAAGAGCTTAAGAAAGAGATAATAGCGGCGATAAAGAAAATGTCGGAATATAAAGAGGCATTTATCTTAAAGGATATTATTTATACGCAGGTACAGCATTACTGGGGAGGAGTAAGTTTTCTTCACAAGACTGAAAATAAGACCGAATATGTCAAAGCGTATGAGGATACGTTTGTCAAGCCTGTTATGGATTACGTAAAAGCCGTTGAAAAAGGCAAAAAGCGTAAGGCGGAGCTGAACTGCTGTCAGTGCGGATGCAGTTTAACCGCCGGCGAAAGGATGTCAATGTCATGGATCAACAATCAGGGTGTTGATATGTATAAAAAAACAAGCCCTTATTGGAATTTCAAGCCCGATTTGGTTCTGTGCCCGGTTTGCAGTGTTATTTACAGCTGTATTCCTTTAGGTTTTGTTACAAATGCAAAAGCTAATGAGAGTTATTTTATTAATAAAAACAGCAGCATAAAAGATCTTAAGAAGGCAAATAACTTTAATTTAAACGATACGGACAGACAATCAAGTTACTATACTATAATAAGAAAATTCATTGACAAAAAAGAACAGAAAACAGCTGAAAATGAAATTCAGAACATTCAGGTTTTGAGGCGGAAAGGAGACATCCTCAGCCAGAATATTTTATCGAAGGATATTCTGACAGGCATCAAAGAATGCCGAAGTGAGCTTGAAGACCTTATTAATCGCAGCTACACTGAAAACGGAGTGTATGCCGATCTTTTTGACGAAGCCTTAAAACGCATAATGAATCATGAGAATATGTACACTTTGATGTATAAGCAGATAAGATATCTTATCGACAGCGGAAGAACGCCGGTGCCAGTCAGGAGAATAAACGGAAGATATTATTCTTATTTGCTGTCGTTAAGCAGAATACAAGTAAGAATTCATAGAAAGGGATATGTAAATATGGCGGAAAAGTTAGTGGATAACGGATTCAGGGACGGAAAAAGCTTGAGAAACGTTATGTTAGGTCCCGACAGGAATGAAAACAAAATAAAGAGCCTTTCATACAGGCTTATCAATGCGCTTAAAGGAAGAAACAGGAATATTTTCCTCGATTGCCTGATGCGTCAGTATCAGTCAGAGGGTAAACCCATGCCTGGAGATTTCTGCAGTGTTATCAAATATGAAGATAAATTCCTGGATTACGGCTACGCATTTGTCAGCGGACTGAACAGCTATAATGAAAGCGAAAAGAATAAAGAAAACACTGAGGAGGAAAAGACAAATGAATAAAGGACTTACGATAAGCGTAATTGTTGAAGCAAACAGCGCCAATTACGGAGAAGGAATGGGAAATATCGCTTCTCTGAAAAAATTCAGCAGAGCAGGAGGCGACGGATATACATATATTTCCCGTCAGGCGCTTAGATACAATATTGTAAATCAGCTTGGCTGGGATAAAACTCCTATTGCACCAAGCGGTTCTGGCGATAAAACGGTTATTCAGTTTGCTCCAGATGCGTCTATAGCCGATTATCCGGAGATTGATCTTTTCGGCTATATGAAAACACTTAAAGGAAACAATGCTTCGACCAGAAATGCTGCCGCAAGATTAAGCAATGCTGTTTCCCTTGAACCATTTTCTGCCGACCTTGACTTTCTGACCAACATGGGTCTTGCAAAGAGGAAGGACGGAGTTAAAAACGCTATTGCTCAGAGCGAGATTCATAAGTCTTTCTATGCCTATACTCTGACAGTGGACCTTAACAGAGTAGGCGTTGACGGAGAGATTGAGATTTCTCAGGAAGAGAAGGCCGAAAGAGTATGCGAACTGTTAAAGGCGATACAGTATCTATACCGTGATATAAGGGGCAGAAGCGAAAATCTTTCTCCTGTATTTGCAATAGGAGGAATCTACAGCAGGAAAACTCCATTCTTTGAGAACAGACTTAAGCTGCAGGGTCAGTCGCTGAATGTGGATACTATTACAGACACCAAAAACGGCATCGGCGAGGACGGAACTATTACGGGTTATGTAAGCGGAGTGTTTAAAAACGACGGAACGATCAAGGAAAAGCTTGATCCGGTTTCAATATCTGAAATGTTTGATAAGCTGTCACAGCAGGTTAAGGAGTATTATAATGAAAGCAGTAAGGCTTAAAGCGTATCAGCAGACTGCCAACTACCGTAAGCCCACCAGCCTTATAATCAAGGAAAGCTATCCGCTGCCTCCTTATTCTACAGTAATAGGAATGATCCATAATGCCTGCGGATATACGGATTATGTTCCGATGCGGCTTTCGATTGCCGGAAAATACTATTCCTCGGTAAGCGACGCTTATACGAAATATGAGTTCGGAAATATGAAGTATGAAGCGAGCCGTCATCAGTTGAGTGTGGAGTCGGACGGCAAGCAGATAGGAATTAACAGGGGTCTTGGTCACGTTCAGCTGCTTGTTGACATGGAGCTGCTGATACATATAATTCCTGAGGATGAAAGCAGGCTGGAAGAAATAAAAAACGGGCTGATTTATCCGGAGAATTATTTGTCGCTGGGCAGGCACGAGGATCTGCTGAGGGTAGACGAGGTGGAGATAACGGAACTGAACGAGGTTATGCTTGAGAATAATCTTACGCTTAAATACGATATGTATGTGCCTGTAGAAGTAAAGCAGAATCTTGGCACCGACCTGGAGGACAGAAATGCTTCAAGATACAGGCTCAACAAGGTCTTTGAAGTCAATTCTTCCGGATTCCGCCGATGGACTCAGAAAGTAGAATGTATTCATATGTCGAAAAACAATCTGATCGCAGAGGACGCTGAAATTCTGACCGACAATATAAAAGGAAAAATAATACCGGTATTTCCGGCATAAACTCAAGGCTGCCGTAAAAACGGCAGCTTGTTTTATATCATTTATATAAATGGACTCTGACTTTGTGTGGGTGATCTTATGATATATGCAAAATCAAATCCTCCGGAATCTTTGGAGGAGCATACGCAGAAAACGCTTGGTGAATGTGAATTGCTCAGACAGCACTATGCAGGAGCACTGAGTGATTACGAATGGGAAATGCTTTATTTTGCTGCGGAATCGCACGACCTGGGAAAGCTTGATAAAAAGTTTCAGAATAAAATAACAGGATGGATTAATGGAAAATCTGTCAGAGAGGAAAGTATTCCTCATGGCTTTTTAAGCTGCGCAATGATAAATAAAGAAAATTTTAATAATCGTTTCAAAGACCAGAAAGACAAAAACGCTATATTTATGGCAGTTATGTTTCATCATGATAGAGGAAAATTTAAATACTGTCATGATGAAATCGAGGCTTACGTTTTAAAGAATTTGTGGGAAAACGGCGGCAAATATAGCTTTAAAGGATATAAGCTTCCGGAAAAGCCTTATCTTAAATATATATCGCTTAGAGAACCGCAGAATGTTAATTTTACAAACCGCTACATCAAAATAAAAGGCTTGCTTAACAAGGCGGATTATTGTGCTTCCGCAGGGGTCGATATCGAGGTGCCGGCGGAATATAACGGCAGTACGGTTACTCAGCTGACCGACAGGTTTCTTCGTAACCGCTTCGGATCAAAGCGAAGCCTGCAGCAGTTTGCTGAGGAAAACTGCGATAAAAATCTTATTATAACCGCAGCTACAGGAAGCGGTAAAACTGAGGGAGCTTTGCTTTGGCTTAACGGAGAAAAGGGTTTCTATACTCTGCCTCTGAAAATCTCCATCAATGAAATTTATAAACGTATCACAGATAAAACGAAAATAGGATATGCTCCGTGCGCTTTGCTTCATTCTGACGCGCTTTCGTACTACATTGCAAACCGAAACGACGGCGATGAGGACGCAGCAACGGTCTATCAAAAGGCTAAAAAGCTTACTGCTCCGCTGACGATATGTACGATAGACCAGCTGCTGACTTTTGCTTATAAATATAACGGCTGTGAAATGAGCCTGGCTACGCTTTCATATTCAAAGCTTGTAATAGACGAGATACAGTCTTATTCGCCGCGTCTGCTGGGTACTATAATCTATGCTTTGAAGCAGATAACAAACCTTGGAGGGCGTTTTCTTATTACTACGGCTACATTTCCCAAGATACTGAAAGAATTTTTTGCAGAAAATCGGATACCTTTTGAGATGTCTCCGGCATTTTACGGAAAATGTACTCACAGGCATTGCATATCTCTGTTGGAGGGCTGTGAGTTCGACTTTGAACGTATTGCCAATGAGGGAAATACAAAGAAGGTGCTTGTTATCGTAAACACCGTTGCCAAGGCGCAGAAAGTATTTGAACGGCTGAGCGAAACGGCGTCATGCAGCTGCCGTCTGCTGCACAGTCTGTTTCTTGCTAAGGACAGAAAAACGCTTGAGGAGGACATATGCCGTTTTGCGCCTAATACAGGCGAAGATAACGGTCAATGCGGTATCTGGATATCCACCCAGATAGTAGAGGCAAGTCTGGATATTGATTTTGACGTGCTTTACACGGAAATGTGTACTATAGATTCACTGCTTCAGCGCATGGGGCGCGTTTACCGTTCCCGCGAGAACGACGCCGGCGAAGCTAACGTCTATATACTTGACAGCCGGAACGGAACGAAAATGTTTATTGACGAGGAGCTTTATAACTGGTCCCTCGAAGCGGTAAAAAATAAGCTTGACGGTAATAAAAGCGTGCTTCTTTACGAATGTGAGGAACGGGATGATAAATCCGAAATGATAGATCATGTTTACAATGAAGGCCGCAAGGAAAGCAAATATTATAATGCTATAAAGGAGCAGATAAGATTTCTTGAAAATCTTTCCTGGTACGAAGAAGAGAAAGTCGAGGCTAAGGAGCAATTCAGAAATATTGACTCCATTACCTTATGTCCCAGAGCGGTCTATGAGCGTCTTGAAGAAAGCGGCAGGCTTGCGGAGTGGAAAGAAAAGCTTTCGGCTAAGCTGAAAGATCAGATGACAGACGAGGAAAAGAGGAAAATCAGCGAAGAAAAGCAGAGGGTCAGGGATGAGATATCAAGCTATACGGTTAATGTTTCTTACTATCATCGACTTGACTATGACAGATCAAATCAGCTTTTCTATAAGCACAGCGGTATTTATCTGTATAACGGCGACTATGATTTTGACGAGGTTTCTTCCTCCGGCATGGGACTGATTAAGGCGTTTACCGACAGAAAGATTGTGGGCAACGAGGTTCCGATAGACGAACTGATAATTTGACGGGGAGAGCATTGTAATGGAAAGAAACATTTCCGGAATGATGATATATTATTATTTTGTATGCAGGAGAAAGTTGTGGTATTTTTCAAATGAGATACGAATGGAGTCAGATTACGATGCAGTCGTACTTGGTAAGATACTTGACGAGAATTCCTACGGCAGAGAACAAAAGCATATTAATATAGATAATGTGATAAATATTGATTTTATCAGGGAAAAGTATATGCTTCACGAAGTGAAGAAAAGCCGTTCTATTGAAGAGGCTTCTGTCTGGCAGGTCAAATATTATTTGTATTATCTGAAGAAAAAAGGAGTGTGCGGTCTTTCAGCGAGGATAGATTATCCGCTGCTGCATAAAAATGTGGACGTTGAGCTTTCCGAGGCGGATGAGATCGAGCTCGAAAGGGTAATCCGTGAAATAAAGGAGACGGTCAGTCTGGATCTGCCGCCTGAAATGAAGAAAAAAAGCATTTGCAGAAAGTGTGCATATGCCGATCTTTGCCTGATATAGGAGGGGGAAATGGGACAAAGCTTTTATGTATATAACGGCGGAACTTTAAGCCGTAAGGATAATACAGTTCAGTTCGTTACCTGCGAAGGCGCCAAAAGGGACATACCGGTCGAAAATATCAGCGATATTTACGTAATGAGCGAGATGACTTTCAATACTGCGCTTTTAAATTTTCTGTCGCAGCATGGAATTACTGTACATTTCTTTAACTATTACGATTTTTACACCGGCAGCTTTTATCCCAAGGAGCAGCTGCTTGCCGGAAAGCTGCTGGTCAGTCAGGTGGAACATTATACGGACCCGGAAAAAAGGCTGACCATAGCTCAGAAACTGATAGACGCAGCAAGCTTTAATATTTACCGTAATCTGCGGTATTACAACGCCCGCGAAAAGGATCTTTCAGGTCATATGATAGAAATTGAGAGTCTGAGAAAACGGATATACAAGACTTCTGACGTAAGCGAATTGATGGGAGTGGAGGGTAATATAAGGAAAATTTACTACAATGCATGGAATATTATTGTCAATCAGCAGATTGATTTTGATAAACGAGTAAAAAATCCTCCGGACAATGAAATAAATTCTCTTATATCGTTTGTGAACACGCTGGTTTACACCAAAACTCTCAGCCAAGTGTATAAGACCCAGCTTAATCCTACCGTAAGCTATCTTCACGAACCTGGTGTAAGAAGATTTTCGCTTTGTCTTGATATTTCAGAGGTGTTCAAGCCTTTGATTGCAGACAGGCTTATATTTTCCATGCTGAACAGGAATCAGATCACTCAGAAAAGCTTTACTCCGGGACTTGATTATCTTCATCTTACGAAAAAAGCTTCGCAGACAATTGTTACTGAACTTGAAAAGCGTCTGGTTACTACAATAAAACATAAGGAGCTGGGAAGAAGCGTTTCATATCAGTATCTTATAAGGCTTGAGCTGTACAAGCTTATAAAGCATCTTATCGGTGAAAAGGAATACGACGGCTTTAAAATATGGTGGTGAAAGTAAGTGTACGTTATTTTGATTTATGATATAGCTATGGATGAGAAAGGAAAGAAGATACTTCCCAAAGTCTATAAGATCTGTAAGCAGTACCTCTTCCATATTCAGAATTCGGTGTTTGAAGGTGAGATATCCGAGCCGGGGCTTGCTATGATGAAAACCAAGCTTAATCAGTATCTTAGAAAGGAGTCGGATTCTCTGATAGTTTTCAAGAGCAGAGATGAAAAATGGCTTAAAAAAGAATTCTGGGCAAGAGAGGATGACAGCACGTCTATGTTTATTTAAGGCAATACCGCCGGGCGACCGTTCAGCGGATTTTCACGCTATCTGCTGCATATTTTCTGTAATCCCCCACAGAAAAATCCTGACATACGACAATATACCTTTAAAATTCCTGAACAGTCGGGCTGAGAAATCTGCATACGTACTAAACAGACTAAAAATGATACCGACATGCATAAAGCAAAGCTTGTATTCCAATTTTTATATTGCATATGTATGTTGATATATATAGTATAAAATCTTCACCTATTTTCATATGTTTGGCTTGAAAAAAGACAAGAAATGTGATATACTTTTATAAAGTGAAAACGTTTACGTTTTCGGCGAAGGCGGAATATACAGCCGCTCAGAAATTAATGGAGGTATAAAGAATGTCAGACACAGTTAATATTTCTCCCGAGCTTCTGGAGAAAATGGACGCTTATTGGCGCGCCGCAAACTATCTGTCGGCAGGTCAGCTTTATCTGCTTGATAACCCGCTTCTTCGTGAGCCGCTTACTATGGATCATGTAAAGAAGAAAATCGTAGGACACTGGGGAACGGTACCGGGTCAGAACTTTATCTACACTCACCTTAACCGGGTGATCAGGAAATATGATCTTGATATGATATATATTTCGGGTCCCGGTCACGGAGGAAACTTCATGGTTGCCAATACGTATCTTGAAGGCTCCTATTCCGAGGTTTATCCTAACATTTCACGCGACGTTGAGGGCATGAAAAAGCTGTTCAAGCAGTTCTCTTTCCCGGGAGGAATTTCTTCGCATGTTGCTCCTGAAACTCCAGGTTCTATCAACGAGGGAGGAGAGCTTGGCTATTCTCTGGCGCACTCTTTCGGAGCCGTTTTTGATAATCCCGACCTTATTACGACTTGCGTTGTGGGTGACGGCGAGGCCGAAACAGGCCCTCTTGCTACGGCCTGGCATTCAAATAAGTTCCTTAATCCTAAGACCGACGGAGCGGTTCTGCCGATCCTTCACCTTAACGGCTACAAGATATCCAACCCGACTATCTTCTCCAGGATATCTCATGACGAAATTCAGAAGTTCTTTGAGGGCTGCGGCTGGAAGCCTTATTTTGTCGAGGGTGACGATCCTATGACAATGCATAAGCTGATGGCTGAAACTCTCGATACAGTTATCGAGGAGATCAAGGCTATCCAGAAGGCAGCACGGGAGGACGGCGTAACAGAGCGTCCGATATGGCCGATGATCGTTTTCCGTTCACCTAAGGGCTGGACAGGTCCGCAGACGGTTGACGGCAAGCAGATAGAGGGCACATTCCGCGCGCATCAGGTTCCTATGACGATGGAGCAGCCGGAGCATCTCGATCAGCTGAGAGAATGGCTGTTAAGCTACAGACCGGAGGAACTGTTTGATGAAAACGGCAGACTTATTCCGGAACTGGAAGAGCTTTGCCCGAAAGGCGACAGGAGAATGGGCGCAAATCCTCATGCCAACGGAGGAATCCTGCTGCGTGATCTGAGGCTTCCCGATTTCAGAAAGTATGCGGTTGAAGTGCCTTCCCCCGGCTCTGTCGAGGCGCAGGATATGATCGAGCTCGGCAAGTTTGTAAGAGATATTTTCAAGCTTAATGAGGAAACGAAAAACTTCCGTATTTTCGGACCTGACGAAACGATGTCAAACCGTCTCGGCGCAGTGTTTGAAGCTACGAACCGCGACTGGAACGCAGATATGACAGACAATGACGAGTTCCTTGCCGCAGACGGACGTGTTATGGATTCAATGCTTTCGGAGCACATGTGCGAGGGCTGGCTCGAAGGTTATCTGCTTACGGGTCGTCACGGCTTCTTTGCAAGCTATGAGGCGTTTATCAGGATCGTCGATTCGATGTTTTCACAGCATGCCAAGTGGCTGAAGGTTACTTCTGAGCTGCCTTGGAGACATAAGATAGCGTCGCTCAACTACATATTGTCATCCAACGTATGGCAGCAGGATCACAACGGCTTTACACATCAGGATCCGGGATTCCTTGACCATGTTGCAAACAAGAAGGCCGACGTTGTAAGAATGTATCTGCCGCCGGATACCAACTGTCTGCTGAGCTGCTTTGACCATTGCATACGTTCCAAAAACTATGTAAACGTAATGGTTACTTCAAAGCACCCAAGACAGCAGTGGCTGACAATGGAGCAGGCTGTAAAACACTGCACTCAGGGTATAGGTATCTGGGAGTGGGCTTCCAACGATCAGGGACAGGAGCCGGACGTTGTTCTCGCCTGCTGCGGAGACACGCCAACTCTTGAGGCGCTTGCCGCCGTTACTATCCTGCGAAAGAATCTGCCTGATGTAAAGATCAGATTTATAAACGTAGTAGATCTGTTCAAGCTTCAGCCTCAGTCAAAGCATCCTCACGGACTTTCAGACGCAGATTTCGATGCGCTGTTCACAAAGGATAAGCCCATCGTTTTTGCATTCCACGGTTATCCTACTCTTATACATGAACTGCTTTATCACAGACACAACAGAAATCTGTATGTCTGCGGATATAATGAAGAGGGAACCATTACGACTCCGTTCGATATGAGAGTTCAGAACGAGATCGACCGTTTCCACCTTGTTCTGGAAGTTATCAAGAGACTTCCTCAGCTTGGAAATACCGGAGCATATCTGTATCAGCAGATGATGGATAAGCTTGTCGAGCACAAGCAGTACATAGCCGAGTATGGTATTGATCTGCCTGAGATCAGAAACTGGAAATGGCAGTAAACTGTGAGGCTGAATTTATAAGTTAATAAAGTGGTATATAAAAATCGCTTCCGATGCGTTGCTGTGCCGGAAGCGATTTTTTACTGTAATACAGATATGATTAACGGTACATATGCGGATCATATACCAATTTTTCTTGAACGCACGTATATAAATCGGAGCGTGTTTAACGAATGATTTATATGTAAGAAAAAATTACCCGTCGGAGCGTTACCGGCGGGTAAGCAATTTATTTCTTTTTTGCTTGTATGTTTCTGCGCTTTCTGCGTGCTTTTTCCTCTTCTTTCAGTTCGCGGCGTTCCCGGGCTTTTGTTCTCAGCCATACTATCAATATAACAAGTGCAAGAACCAGAACGAACATCACGATCCCCAGAGCCGGCATAAGAATTTTCTTATACTTATCCATTGCTCCTTCGTTGTCGCCGCCTGTTTTAGCGGAGGTCGTTTGCTTGGCGGACGTTGTGACCGACTGGGGCTGCGTCTGTGTTTCCTCCAGGGAAGATTCTTCCGGCGGAGCTGCGCGCTGTATTGTTATGGTGTATGTGTGCTTGTTTCCGTTTGTATCGGTAACGGTTATTGTTCTTACGTTGTCGCCGACCTGAAGATAATTGCTGCCGGTGTACCATATGTAATCCAGAGAACTGGCTGTTGTTCCCTCTATTTCACAGTAATCCACAGAACTGTCGACTTTCACGACATAATCGTAAATATCGTATGAGAATTCAGGTATAAGCTCTCCTTCTGAGACGGTAAGCCTGGTAAGAATGCCTTGAGCGGGAATACCGTTTTCGTCAGTGGCAGTAGTCGTTGTGGAAGAAACGCTGTCTGTCGGTCCTGAATCGGGGGGAAGAGATGTAACGGTTCCTCCGCCGTCTCCGACAGTAATATTTGCATAAGCTGTAGGACTTCCTAGAGGCATTCCGTCGCCGGAAAGAACGGAACAGTTCGAGATAGACATTTCGGATGTTCCTTTTTTCAGCGCCGTAAATTTCAGTGTGACTGAAAGCTCCGTGCTATCTTTGTCAGGAGAAGCGTTTATAAGCAATATTCCGCTTCCTCCGGTAACCGTATCTCCGTTGGGAACAAACTGAACGGACGAATCATCGTAAACAAAATCGGATTGTACGGTACCTATATTCTGATCGGAGGTGAATTTAACGGTAACCTCAAATTCGCTTCCTTGAGCAACTGCGCCGTCCGGAATATAAAACTCGGCATAGCTCGTTGCAAACGCGGTTATGCTGAACAGAGAGCACAGGACCGCAGCGGCAGCCATAAATACCAGCGCATGGCATAAACGCTTTAAATTCAATATAATCACCTGTCCTTTAAAATCAAACGCAATTGACAATCTTATTATAGTACAAATTGCATAATTCGTCAACCGGTCGGCAACCCAAAACCATTATCATTGCATAACATGATAACAAAAACGGGAATCTGACCGGTAAATTGACCATAAGTAAGGTGATTTTTATGGTTTTTGTGTCGTTATCCGAGAAGGCGTTCCATAAAATCTTCGGTGCTTTCAAAGGCGGTGCGGTTATATCTGTACATATCGTAAAGGCAGTCGCTGTCGCCTTGGCATATGTAGTTCATTTTTTCCTCGACTCCGAGGCTTGCCTTGAAGCCGCAGCTTTTCACCAGGTGCCTTGAAGCGTCGCATACAAGTCCGTAGGGATAGGTATAAACGTCAGGTGTAAAGCCGCAGTTATCCTCAAGGAGATGCTGGGTCTTGAATGTGTCGTTGTAAAAAGCCTGGCGGTAGTCCTCATAGCTTTCACCGTCATTTATGGACGAGCCTCTGCGTCCTTCAAGCGAATGCATATTATAGCTGTGGTTTGCAATTTCAACATATCCGCTTTCCATAAGTTTTTTTATGTCCTTCCAATCCAGATACGAATAGTCCGGCGACGGTTCAGCGTCTTCACAGGCAACCTCGGAATATTTTCCTACTACGGAAAACGTTGCTTTGAATCCATACTTTTTCAGCAGCGGAAGAACGTAGGTAAGATTGTTGTAGCTTCCATCGTCAAAAGACAGTATCACCGGCTTTTCGGGAAGTTCTTTTCCCTTTTCAACGTAATCGATAAGCTGACTTACAAAAACTGCTTCATAACCGTTGTTTTTTAGATAAACGATGTCCTTTTCCAGCTCCACCGGAGAAAGCACATAATCTCCCCACATTGCTTCGTCTTTCAGTATACTGTGATACATTATTATAGGCACCTTAATGCCTTCGCGTTCCTGCGCAGTTACTTCCGACGGAATGAAAACTACTGCCATTGCGCTGACGATTAATGTGAGAATTATTACAGCGCAGCCGGCTTTTCTTAATTTAATGCTTACAAACAATACTATCTCCCCGTTTTTAAGAAATTCAAGGCTTTTATGCCTGTACTTATACATATGCTCGGGCTTTTTGTAAAAGTACAAAAAATATAGACAAGACTATTGAATTATTTGTGCAAATCTGATATAATTAATATATATCAGGTCATTAAATACGGGGGAATTAAATTGAAAACAGTTCGCTCTAAGCTGATGATATCATTATTGTCGCTTTCTTTTGCCATAACCGTTATACTTAGTATCGTGGCGGTTTCTTATATCAATAAATCAACAGAGGATACTCTGAAAAAAACCATATGTCCTATAGCGGTTCAGGCTTCCGAAACCTTTGATAATGCTGTAAAACGTTATGTTGAGAATTTTGTTTATATAGCATCCTCTCAGAGCGTCAGCGAAGAGCAGGATACTAAGAAAATCCTGGAGCTGATGCAGGAAAAAGTGTCCAACGATACGGAGAACTTTTCTTATGCGCTTTACAGCACTGACGGTGAGATGACAGATACTACCGGAGGCGCCTGCGCAGATGTTATCACCTCCGACGACGTTATACATGCGGTCAACAAAAAAGACACGGTAGTGACGGATATCATATCCGAAAAAAACAATATGTATTTTGCAGTTCTGCATCCGGTAATATCCGACTGGAATGTAAGGTATGTCGCCGCAGTCACAGTTAACGCCGAGCTTGTCAACAATGTTATAGCTGATGTATCGTTCGGCGACGAGGGATATGCCTGCGTAATAAATTCGTCCGGAGAAACGATTCTTCATAAGGATTTTCGCAAGGCGGTAAGCAGGTTCAATCCTGTCGATCTTGCCAAGGCTGACGATACATATTCCGATATGGCGCTGTGCATATCAGATGCGGCAGAGAAGACAGAGGGTTATGGAAATTACAGCTATGATAACGTGGATTATATAGTAGGCTATTCCAAAACCGGTTATTTTAACGGCACTTTGCTCGTAGTAAGTCCGGTAAAAAGTTTTATGAGCACAAGTTCAGCTGCACTGAGAAATATTTTCCTGATTGGAGCCGGTATCCTTGGTGTTACAGTCATAATTTCGGTATTGTTTGCAAGAAGTATTTCCAAGCCCATAATCGCTACAACTAACCGTATACGTCAGCTTGCCCAGGGAAATCTCACGGACCCGGTAGAAGTGTGGTATTCCAAGGGCGAGATCGGTATTCTTTCAAGCTCGCTTGAGGAAACTATTGTGTGTCTGAGACAGTATATAAATCTTATAACCGTGGCGCTTACCCAGATCTCGGAAGGCAATTTATGTCACCGTATGGAGGGCACTTTTAAAGGAGATTTCATAAAAATAAAGAATACCTTCAATGAGATATTCGAATCCCTTTCGGAAACCTTTGCATCGATAAATACTTCGGCGGAGCAAGTGAATACGGGAGCGGTAAGAGTTTCAAATTCAGCGCAGGCTCTTTCTCAGGGCTCTACCCAGCAGGCCAGCGCTATCGAACAGCTTTCCGCAACGCTGAACGACGTTTCAAAGCAGGTTCAGCAAAATTCCGAGGACGCTAAGAATGCATATAATATCGTTGCGGAAAACACGACTGCAATCAACAGCTGCAACGAAGATATGTCGAAAATGCTTAACGCCATGGAGCAGATATATTCGGCTTCCTCAGAGATTGCAAACATAATCAAGGTTATTGATGAGATCTCGTTTCAGACAAATATACTTGCTCTGAATGCAGCTGTGGAAGCCGCAAGAGAGGGCTCGAAGGGATTCGGCGTTGTAGCCGACGAGGTCAGACGCCTGGCTTCACGCTCTGCTGAGGCGGCTAAGCAGACTGCGGCGCTTATAGAAAATTCAACAACGGCTGTAAACAGAGGTTCAAAGCTTGCAAAACAAACCGCTCAGTCGTTGAATGAAATCGTTAAAGGCTCCAATACTACTAAAGGGCTTGTTAAAAACATTACAGACGCTTCTGCTGCACAGGCTGAGGCAATCGTTCAGATAAATACTGGAGTGGATCAGATATCTGCGGTAGTTTCCGCTAATACCGCTACCGCTGTCGGTTCGGCGTCTGCCAGCGAGGAGCTTTCCGAACAGTCGCTGATACTTAAAAAGATGATAGCAAGATTCAGGCTTTCGGATACCGGAAATGAGCATATTTCAGGAAGACGGTACGAATACGACGACAGCGGGCTGGACGATTCCGGCAATACTGATGAGACGGAATCTGAAAAGACCCCAGGTCAGTTTGTTTATCCGGAGGAACCAGATGCAGAAAACGGTGATGATCTGAAAATTGTTTTTGACGACGAAGACGATAAATACTGAGAGACAATATCAAAAAGCGGTTATGCTGCTTTAACGAAAGGAATCTGATATTATGAAGAGAAGAGTAGGTATTTTAACAAGCGGAGGAGACTGTCCGGGACTTAACGCTACTATCAGAGGAGTAGCCAAGGCTTGTTATGAGAGGTTCGGCGATGAAGTGGAAATCGTCGGAATTCAGGACGGATATTCGGGTCTTATCAATAATCAGTGCAGAGAGATGGTAAGTTCAGATTTTTCCGGAATACTCACTACCGGCGGAACTATTTTCGGTACAAAGCGTACTCCGTTCAAGATGATGAAGGTAGTCGGAGAGGATAATGTCGATAAAGTCAAGGCAATGAAGGAAACCTATAAGAAGCAGAAGCTTGACTGTCTGCTTACTCTCGGAGGAAACGGAACTCACAAGACCGCTAATCTTCTTTCACAGGAGGGTCTTAACGTTATCGGTCTTCCTAAAACAATAGACAACGACATCTGGGGTACCAGCGTGACTTTCGGCTTTCATACAGCAGTCGATACGGCTACAGAAGTCATAGACAGGCTTCATACCACAGCCAATTCTCACGGTCGGATTCTTGTAGTAGAAATCATGGGAAATAAAGCGGGATGGCTTACGCTTTATTCAGGAATCGCAGGCGGCGCAGATATGATAGTTATTCCCGAGATCCCTTATGATATTGACAAGCTGTGCGTTGCCTGCGAGAAGAGAAGCCGTTCAGGCAAGGGATTTTCAATCCTTGCAGTCGCCGAAGGAGCTTTTGACGTTAATGAGGCTAAACTGAAAAAGAAAGAAAGAGCAAGGCTTCGTGCAGAGGCGGGAATTACCACCGCAACAAACCGTATCGCAAAGCAGATTGAGGAAAATACAGGCTGCGAAACAAGAGTCTGCGTTCCGGGTCATATGCTGAGGGGAGGAAGCCCTTCGGCTTACGACAGGGTTCTTGCCACTAAATTCGGAGTTCATGCCGCAGAGCTTATTGCCGACGAAAAGTATGGTTATGCCGTTGCTATGATAGATGATGTGGTTTCTGAAAATCCGCTGTCTGAAGTTGCGGGAAAAACGAAATTCGTACCCGAAAACGATCAGTTGGTTAAAACCGCTAAAGATATAGGAATTTCATTCGGAGATTAAGTTTTTTTATTTGTCACCGGTCTTGGTATATTAACACGTATTTAATAGCAGTAACTTAAACAGAATAAAGCGTTCACCTGCTGTTAGGCGGGTGAACGCTTTATTGCTGTTTTTAGGTACAAACAATCTTTTTATGAAGCAGAAGCCGCATCTGAGTCGTCCCTTTTCACCGGTTCGGTTGAAAGCCCCGGATCGTTGGTTTCCTTGGCACGCTCAGTAAGATCTTCGACAATACGTGAAAAGATCTTGAAGTTTATATCATAGCTTTCCTGCATTTCCTCCAGGGAATCGCTTACGGTTTTTATCGGTATTCTCAGGCACAGATGAACATCGTTCGGCATATATTCAAACTTTAACTCCTCGGCAAGAAATTTGAAATTCAAAGAAAGACCGTCTTTGTCAATGTATGGATTTCCGGGAAAGTCGTCCGACAGATCCGATTTCATGATCTCCTGAAAATCAGGGTTGGTATTGGAATCGGTTATTACCATTATACATTCGGAGGACTGGAGCTGAGCAAGGAATTTTGATTGATAGCCCTGCTGCATAGTATCGGCGGTTCCGGAATTAAGCGGAAGTGAAAGAACCGAAACATGAATCTCGCCGTCGCCGTTAAGATCATCGGTGTATTTTTCAAAGAACGCTTCAAGTTCATCGGTTCTGAGCTGCAACCCATTATCGGCGATCATCATTACAGTAATATCAGGCTTTTCGCGAGTAAGCGTATCGTAGGTTATATATCCGACCACTGCAATAATAAATACGGAAAACAGTATCCATATTTTATTGTGATACCAGAAGTTGGAGAGCTTTTCCATACCGTGAAGCTGGCGCACCTGCTGATGCTCCTCTTTGATAGTCTCCGATTCCGATATTACTCCGTTTTTCAGTTTCATCAGCTCAATGCGTTCCTGAGCGATCCGTCTGTCCCGCTCCTCACGCTGACGGCGTTCAAGTTTTTTTTGCTTTTCAAGGGAGGCCTTGTATTCATCTTCTTCTGCGCGTCGTTTATTCTGTTCCTCTTCGGCGATTTTTTTTTCGTATTCGTAATCGTCTCCCGAAACAGTCCCTCCGCTTTTGCTTATTTTGTTCATGTTAAAACTATGCTCCCGGCGGGAACATACCTCCTTCTGCTTATATTGCTGTTTAAATTATTATACACGGCTAATATTAACTGCGTATTAACATATAAAAGAAAGCCTATAATAAAACGGGCGGTCCGGTAACTGCACCGGACCGCCTTATAGGAAAATACCGAACGATCACTGTACGGTATTGCCTTATGTTTTATTTGCTGATAAGCGCAAGAGTATCTCTTGCAATAAGCAGCTCTTCGTTAGTGGGAATTACCCATACCTGAGCTTTTGAGTCTTCAGTAGAGATCTTTGCAAGCTTGCCGCGCACTTCATTTGCTTCATGGTCGATCTTAACGCCGAGAACATCAAGATTAGAGCATGAGCGTTCACGAATGTCGGGAGCGTTCTCGCCGATTCCTCCGGTAAAGATAATGGCGTCAAGACCGTTCATTACGGCGGCATAGGAACCGATAAATTTCTTGATCTGATAGCAGAATACTTCTCCGACGATCTTGGCTCTCTCGTTGCCCTGTTCAGCGGCTGCCGTAATATCACGGTTGTCGGAGCCTATACCGGAAAGTCCGAGGAATCCGGATTGCTTATTCATGTATTCTGTCATCTGATCCGGAGTAAATCCCTTTTTCTTTTCAACGAATTCGATAGCCGAAGGATCAACGGCTCCGCAGCGTGTTCCCATTACAAGACCGTCAAGGGGAGTAAAGCCCATTGAAGTGTCAACCGAAATGCCGCCGTTTATAGCGGTAATAGACGAGCCGTTGCCAAGGTGGCAGGAAACGATCTTAAGATCCTTGATATCCTTGCCCATAACTCTGGCAAGCTCTGCGGAAACATATCTGTGGGAAGTTCCGTGGAATCCGTATTTTCTTACATGAAGCTCCTCGTAGCACTCGTAGGGAAGTCCGTAAAGAAAAGCCTTTCTGGGCATTGTGGAATGGAAAGCCGTGTCAAATACAACTACCTGCGGAACGCCCTCAGGCAGAACCTTTTTGCAGGCGCGAAGAGCGAGCGCGTGAGGGTGGTTATGCACCGGAGCCAATTCGGCAAGAGCGTCGATCTTATCGATCACTTCGTCGGTAGCGATGCAGGTTTCCTTGAATACCTCGGCGCCCTGTACTATTCTGTGTCCGACGGCAGAGATCTCAGCCATTGAATCTATAACCTTTGTTTCGCCCGTAGTAAGTACCTCGACAAGCTTTTCAAACGCTTCTGTGTGGGTAGGAAAATCACAGTTTTCCTCAAGAGTTCTTCCGTCCCCGGTTTTTGCAGAAATGTGTCCGTCGATGCCGATTCTGTCGCAGTTTCCCTTTGCTATAACCGATTCGTCGGTCATGTCAAGCAGCTGATATTTAAGCGAAGAGGATCCTGCATTTACAACTAATATTTTCATTGGATAAAAAATCTCCTCTCAAACAAAAATAAATAACGGGACTTGACTTTTGTCCTGTTATCAGATACTATTATTATAACAGTAACATCGGGTTTTTTCAAGGGCATTTTTTATAAATATACATTTTGCACAATTTTACATACGTCTTTTTATTCAATTTAAACGTTTAAGTATCAATTATGCAACGCCGTACAAATATGATGCGTATAAAGCTGACAGGCGGTCTTTGTGCGGTATTGCATTAACCGGAATATGAAAGGAACTGAAAATGCTGACGGCGGGAATAATTGCGGAATTCAACCCTTTTCACAACGGTCATAAATATCTTGTCGACCGTACAAGAAAAAACGGAGCGACTCATATAGCCGCAGTTATGAGCGGAGCGGCAGTACAGCGCGGAGAATGTGCAGTAGCAGACAAATATTTCAGAGCTCAGACTGCGGTTAAAAACGGGGTTGATCTGGTAATAGAGCTGCCTTGTCCGTTTTCATGCTCAAGCGGAGAGATTTTTGCATTGTCGGCTGTAAGGCTGCTTGCGTCCCTTGGAAGGGGCGTCGTGAACAGACTTTCCTTCGGAAGTGAGATTCAGGACATAGAACTGCTGAAAAGAGCGGCGGACGCATCCGCTGAACTGAAGGATTCTGAGGAGGTCAGAAAAAATCTGTCGATCGGGAAAAGCTATCCGCTGGCGGTTTACGAAGTTGCCTGCATAAAATACGGGGCGGAAACGGGCGAGGCTCTGGCTAATCCTAACAGTATTCTCGCTGTGGAATATATAAAGGCTCTGAGAAAGCTTGCTCCGGATATCCAGCCGTCTCCTGTACCGAGGAAAGCTGTCGGACATCATGACGGCGGTACGGTCGGGAATTTTGCTTCGGCTTCGGCTGTAAGAGATATGCTGAGAAAAGGAGAAAACACTTGTAGTTTTATTCCTGGCGGCTGTGTTCCCGAAAAGACTTTTTTTATGGAGAATATGCAGAAGGAGATGCTGTTCAGGCTTTCCTGCGCCGATAAGCGCAGTCTGCTCGAACTGCCGGACGTAAGCGGAGAAATTGCCGACAGGATTATATCCGTAATGAAGAAAATGCCGTTATCTGCCGGAGAATTTTTCAGCGCCTGCAAGAGCAGAAATATAACTATGGCAAGATTAAGGCGTATTGCGCTGTACCTTGTTCTGGGAGTAAAAAAATCAGATTTACTCCAGGTTCCGTATATAAGGATACTTGCGTTCAACAGCAGAGGAAAAGAAATCCTTGTCGGCTGCAAATCTGCACTTCTTCCTGTGGATACGTCGCTCAAACGTCTTGAGCAGACCTCTGATTATGCGGCAAGAGTATCTCAGCTTGAGCAGAACGCGGTCAGACTTCAATATTTCTGTGGAGATCGCACTGACGCTTACGTAAGCGATTATCAGAGAAAAATCTCGGTATCGGAATAATTTGCAGATCTATTTAAGTTCTGAGGCGCTCTGTCCGAGTCAGCAATCAAAACGGCAGATATATAATTCAAAGCTTATGCTCCTGAAATTTATGGGGTATGAGCTTGTTTTTTGTCCTAAACATGGCAGCTTATTTTGTTAAGATTGCACAAAACGTATAAAATTCATTTACAAATGGCAGATTTTATGGTATTATAGTATTGGAATAAGTATTGAAATTCGTATACAAATCCTTGTGAAACTGGATTTTTTAAACACGCTTTACGAAAGGAGTTATTATGAAAATTTATTTCAGAAGAACGGCTTCGGCTTTAACCTCCGCAGTTGTTTTTGTTTCTTCGGTTTCGTTTACTGCATTTGCGCAGGAAAATGAGCGGCAGGATGTATTCGGAATAATGGATGTTGTTTCTGACAGCCCGTCGGAATACGGATACAAGCCTATCTATATTGCCGATTCCGATGGAAATGCGGTGGATACGGAAAAATATGAAGCTAACACGATACACCTCCCTGCACTTAAAGCTTATATGTCTTCATTGCCGGAAAGCTACGATATAAGAGAAAACGGCTTTGATACATATACCAGAAATCAGGGTGACGACGGAGCCTGTTGGGCTTTTTCAACAATTGCCGCAGCCGAAAGCTGGGCGGTAATGAACGGATATGAAAACGGCGACGTTGATTTTTCGGAGGCTCATCTTGCCTGGTTCGCTCTTAATCCCAACAGCGGAGAGGGAAGCGACGGAACTAATGTAAGCAATCCTTTCGATTCGGGAGGTAACTGGCTCATCAGCTCGGCGGCGCTTTCGTGCTGGAGCGGGGTAGAATATGAGGATTATGCTCCGTTTCCCATATACAGCACATCGGAATATGAGCTGTCGGAAGAGCTTCGCTACGCTTCGCAGTACAAACTTAAAAATATCAATTTATATCAGCCGGACGATACGGAAGCTATAAAAAATGCAATTATGAATTACGGCGGAGTTCAGGTCGCATACTATTCGGGCAGCGATTATTATTCAAGCGACGGAACCTCATATTATTACAACGGAAGCAGCACCACTAACCATTCCGTTTTTATTGCCGGCTGGGACGATAATTACAGCAGGGAAAATTTCGGCACTGTCAAGCCCGATTCGGACGGGGCATGGCTGATAAGAGGCAGTTGGGGAGATTACGGAGACAACGGATATTACTGGATATCATATGAGGATACATCGCTTGACAGCTTTGCTTCATATGAGTTTTATCCTGCTGAAGATACGGATAATAATTATACATATTCCACAAATGGAATGGAGAGCTATCTCAGTTCTTCAGAGGAAATATATCAGGCGAACGTTTTTACCGCTGAAGGCGACGAGCTTCTGAAAGCTGTGTCTTTTTATACCTATCAGACTAACGGAAATGAAAGCGTGGAATATCGTTTTGATATTTACAAAAATGTGGAATTTGGAGGTGATACACCGCTGAGCGGCAGTCCGGCAGCCAGCGTTTCAGGCAGCGTCGACTTCAACGGCTATCATACTGTGGAGCTTGACCAGGAAGTTGATCTGTCGGCGGGTGATACTTTTTCGGTAGTGCTCAGGCTTTATCAGCAGGGTGGAAGTCCCAACGCTGCTTGTGAAGGAAGAGCGTCTTACATGAACAGCCAGAGCGGCGAAAGCTATTTTTCCATGAACGGAACCAGCTGGTATAAAAATCAGGAGATACCTTCGTCGGGCGGCACTTCTAATGTTAATAATAACTGTATAAATGCTTATACCGTTGATAAGAATCAACCGGATATGACCTCGCTTCAGGCTCTTGTTGACGAAAACGAGAACGATTCGGCGCTTTCATATGAGATCAGAGAAGCTAAGGCGGTGCTGGCCGATTCCGAGGCTTCAAAGTCCGATGTGCTTAACGCGGCTGTACATATGCTTTCAGCTAAAGATGCGATCGATTCGGTTTTGTATATATCATCTGCGGAGCAGTGGAATGCTTTTGCAAGCAGCGTAAATTCGGGAAACGGCTACGGAGGAAAAATCGTTAAGCTTTCTTCGGATATTGATTTCAGCGATGCGGAGTTTATTCCCGCAGGAACGCAGAGCTGTCCGTTTGACGGTATTTTTGATGGACAGGGATATATTATGAGCAGTATTTCCTGTAATGCAGATTACAGCGGAGTATTCGGACGTATAAGCAAGAAATCAACCGTAAAAAATCTCGTCGTTTCCGATTCTGAGTTTTCCGGAAAGTATGCAGGAGGAATATGTGCGATGCTTGACTCCGGTACAATCAAGAATTGCGGTTTCAACGGAACAATCAGTGCGGATTTATACGGAGGCGGAATTGCCGGATATATGAGCGGAGGAAATATTATAAGCAGCTACGGCTGTGCGGATACCGATACACCGTCAACGGTTTCCGGAATTGTAAAATACGTTTTGTCGGACGAAACCTCCAGGAGGATTTATAACTGTGTTTACAGCGGCGTTTCAGACAGCACAGGAACAAAGTCTGAAAGTTTTTACGAAACGTCAGAAAAGCTCAATACGTTTAATGGAACTCAGCTCGACAGTGAAAGCTGGGGCGTAAGAAATTCAATCGCAGTAAGAAATATTCCGGAGAGGATCAGCTATGCCGTGACATTCAAGGCACAGATATCGGGAATGCCTTATGAAAATACCGTATATACCGATATTTACGGCAGCGCAGTATTTCCGACAGTGGATCTGCAAAACGGCTATACGCTGAAATGGACGCTTGATGGACAGGAGATATCTCAGGATTGGCGTTTCTCTTCAGACTGCGAGGTAACGGGGATTATTGAAAGTAAGAACGATGACCGATATGCAGTAAGCTATGTGCTTAACGGCGGAACCAATAGCTCGGATAATCCGTCGGAGGTAGTCGTCGGAGAAAACTATGTACTGTTCCCTGCGTCAAAAGCTCATGCCGAGTTTGGGGGCTGGTATCTTAACGCCGATTTTACAGGGAACGAAGTAACCGGCCTTGAATTCGACAGCATGAGCGGAAGCATTACCTTATATGCAAAATGGATCCCCGATACTTATACGGTTAGGTTTATTGATATAAACGGAGGAATTATCAGTTCTCAGACTGTTGAATACGGAAAATCTGCTTCTGCTCCGGCGGCTCCTGATGTAACCGACAAGCTGTTTACCGGATGGTCCGCTGATTATTCCAACGTTACTTCCGATCTGACTGTCAGAGCGCTGTATAAAAATTATATAAGCATAGCGAAAGCCTCTGTTTCGGGAATAACAAGCAAGACATATACGGGAAGCTCACTTACGCAGTCTTTGAAGATAACCTATGATTCCGAGGAACTTATACTGGGCACGGATTATACGGTTTCGTATAAAAACAATATCAATGCCGGAACAGCCTCGCTTACGATAACCGGAACGGGAGATTACTATGGCTCAGTTACCAAAAGCTTTACAATTGCAAGACTTTCGTCCTCTGCGCTTACTATCGGTTTTTCCGATGCGGACAGAGTCTATACCGGAAAGGCGATAAATCCTGCCGTAACGGTAAAATACGGTTCAAAAACGCTGGTAAAGAACAGCGACTATACAGTTAGCTATCAGAACTGCACGGCAATAGGCAAAGCTACTGTAAAAATCATCTTTACGGGAAACTACACCGGAACCGTTACAAAATACTTTAATATCGTACCTAAAACCCCCGTTGTAAAGGCTTCCTATTCTGCTACTTCAAATGCTGTAAGAATAAACTGGAACAAGGTCGACAACTGCACAGGCTACAGAATATACAGATATAACGCTTCTACAAAAAAATGGGTAAATATAAAGACGATCGGAAACAACTCAACCTTTACATACAGAGATTCCGGACTAAAACCGGGTACTCAGTATCAGTACAAGGTAAAGGCTTACAAAAAGATAAACGGAGTTGTTTATTGGGGAAGCGCTTCTGCGGCCAAAAATACTGCAACCAATCCTTCGGCGGTAAGCATAACCTCAAGTTCAAGAACGTCAACTGCAATACGTATCAACTGGAGCAAAACCACCTGTGACGGTTATCAGATATATAGGTATAATTCTTCGACAAAAGCTTATGTTAAAGTTGCAACGGTTACCGGCTCTTCGGTTCTGACCTACAAGCAGACAGGGCTGAAAAAGAACACGACATATAAGTACAAAGTAAGAGCGTTTAAAAAGGACGCTTCCGGAGGATACCGATACAGTTCGTTCAGCAGCGTAAAGTCGGTTACTACAAAGAAATAACATGATCGGTTGATTGATCAAACTCAGAATAAGCGGCATAAATAAATCGGGCAGACACATAATGCCTCTAAGCCATGCGTAAGTATAAGCATAGCTTAGGGCAGGATGAGTCTGCCCGATTGTTGCTTATTCAAGCAGCAAAAAGCTTGTCTGCTAGGCTAACGTGCCGACAGACAGCGGCTTTGGTATAAGCTTTCTGTAGTCGCTGAAATAAAAATCGGCCTCTCGCTTCATATCTTCCCAGTCGGCAGCATAATGTTTGTCCAGACAGGCTACAGCGGTAAAGCTGCCTGCTTTGGCGCCTTGAATTCCCTCGATAATGTCTTCAAATACAGCGCAATCCTTGGGGGTCAAGGCTATTTCGCTGCAGGCAAGTTCATAAACATCCGGAAATCCTTTTCCGCGTTTTACCTGATCTGTCGAGGCGAAAAAGTCGAACAGGTCGTATACACCGTTGTTCTTCAGGACTGAAGAATACAGTGGCTCCGACGAGGCGGTTGCAAGGGCGATTTTTATTCCGCAGGACTTTATGTAGCGCAGAAATTCATCTGCTCCCGGTTTTATGAAAACATTGTGAGCGTATTCGTTCTCTGCCATCGCATACCATTCTTCGGTCACACTATCGACTGTTTCATTAAGTCCGAAGCGCTCGATAGTGTATTGAGCGGCCTGATTAAAATTCATGGAGGATACCTTTTTAAAATAGTCGCCGGGAATCTCTATACTGCGCTTCGCCATAAATTTTTCGTCGATATTGCTCCAGACATGGGAGGAATTCACCAGAGTTCCGTCAAGATCAAAAATAATTCCTTTAAACTGTGTAAAATCCATATATACATTTCCTTTCAGTTTTTGCTTATTCGCCGGTCTTAAAGCCCTGGCCGTATATTTCGTTTGTACTGGTTACAAGCATAAACGCGCGATTGTCGGTTTTCAGAATATATTTCTGCGCCGCCGGAACTGTTTGTCTTTTCATTGCACACAGAATTATTTTTCTGTCCTCTTGTCTGTAGCCGGACACGCCGTCCAGAATAGTGCAGCCTACGTCTACCTTATGGAGCAGTCCGTCAGCTATTTCCCTGCCTTTTTCGCTTATTACTATGAGCAGTCTTGCCGAATCCGTTCCGTACAGAATAAAATCAAGGACCTTTGAAAAAACGGCAAGGGCCGCCAGTGAGTACAGAGCGTTTTCAATATTTTGGAACACTATTCCCGCAAGTATGGAAATAATGCCGTCTATGACCAGAATGATCGTTCCGATCTTTAAGTGAGGGCGCTTCATGGTTATGAGCTTTGTTACAATATCGGTCCCGCCGGTAGTTGAGCCGCAGCGGAATACTATGGCACAGCCGGCTCCCAATAAAGCTCCCCCGAAAATTGCGGCAAGCATAGGATCGGCTGTAGCCGGCTCCAAAAAGGCTGAGGCGTCGGCGGTAAGTCCGCCGATTATAATAGCCAGCATCGTTCTGAAAATAAATTTCCAGCCCCATTTAAGAATGGCTATTATCAGAAGGGGAAGATTAAGAAGCATCGTAAAGCTTCCTACTCCGATGGGAAAAACGCTGTTAAGCATGATTGATATTCCGCCTATACCTCCCGGAGCAATGTTATTGGGCGCAAGAAAAAGTCCCAGAGAAACGCCGTAAAGAACCGCTCCGAAGCATATTATTAAAAAACGCCTTACGGCGGACCCGTTGAAAAAAGCGTCAAAAGTCATAATAATTCCATTCCTTTCAGCAATTAAGGCTGTGCCGCACAATGAATGTGTGCGATCTTCCTGAAAAGTGCAATGTGCTGAGTCAATACCATTATTTCACCGCACTGCGGTTTTACGGTCGGTATTGCTCCGAAATTATTATACCCGGCAGTCATGCTTTTATCAAAGTCGATTTCGCATAAAAGCATAGGTAATACCGCCGGATGACCGCCCGGAGGTTTAGAACGCAATCATTGTGCGGTATGCCTATATTTTAAGACAATAAATTCTAAATGAATTCGTTTAGAAGATGAGAAGACAATCCTATAAGCTCAGGGCAGGGGCGCTTTTTGTAATAGCTTTCGGTGCGTTTTGAAGGCGCAGGACTGCTTGCTCCGGCAGAAAGACCCAGAAGCTCGCGGCAGACAATTGAATCAAATCCGTTTTCTTCTTTGAATCTGGCTGCGAATTTCTGAATCAGTTCGTAAAGCGTTTTCTTGTCCTGATAATTTTTTGGATCAGTATAACCGTATTTCATGCTGAGCACCATAAATGCTCCGGAACAGCTTCCGCATACCTCTCTGAGTCTTCCCATTCCGCCGCCGAAGCCGGAAGCGATATGCACCGCAGTGTTGAAATCAAGCCCCATTTCTTCGTGCCATGCTCCTACTACCGCCTGAGCACAGTTGTAACCGCTTTTGAAAAGTTCCATAGCTTTTAAAGCTTTCTGAGATTTGTTCAGATCGATCATGTTATATCCGCGCCGCAGATAAACGCGGAATTTTCACCTGCTTTTCATAATAAATTTTATCCTTTTGCATTATTACATTTTATCATATAAATCAGAAGTTGTCTATACCTATTGCATAAGCTTTTGTTGATATATTTCCTGCCGGCAAAGCCTGTTTTATTTAACAGGGATAATTTTCAAATAATATTTCTGTATATATGGCATAATAAATATTATTGTGCAATACTGACAAAAATACGGACTGAGCTTCGTTAAAAAATGTTTGTAAAAAACTGTTGACAAAAGTGCACTTGTGTGGTATACTTTAACCATAGCAAAAAAGCTGTGACAGCATACCGGTAAAGTCGGCCGGTCAAAAATAAAGTAAGCAATAAATTTAATTGAGGAGGATAAAATTATGTCAAAGTTTGTATGTTCAGTATGCGGTTATATTTTTGAAGGAGAGCAGCCGCCTGAGAAGTGCCCGCAGTGCGGTGTTCCTGCGTCTAAGTTCAACAAAATGGAGGAGGACGAGCTGGTATGGGCTGACGAGCATAAGGTAGGAGTTGCTCAGGGTCTTGATGAAGAAGTTGTTCAGGGACTGAGAGATAACTTCAACGGCGAATGCTCTGAAGTCGGAATGTACCTTGCTATGGCAAGAGTGGCATATCGTGAGGGTTATCCTGAGGTTGGTCTTTTCTACGAAAAGGCAGCTTATGAGGAGGCTGAGCATGCCGCTAAGTTTGCGGAGCTGCTGGGCGAGGTCGTAACTCCTTCCACAAAGAAGAATCTTGAGCTCAGATATATGGCTGAGAACGGCGCGGTTACAGGAAAGCTTGCAATCGCTAAGAGAGCTAAGGAACTCGGCTACGATGCTATTCATGATACTGTTCATGAGATGGCTAAGGACGAAGCACGTCACGGCTGCGGTTTCAAGGGCCTTTATGACAGATACTTCAAGTAATATATAATGTGAAATATTTGCCTGTACGGATATTTTGATTCGTACAGGCTTTTTTATTTTCTCATTTTCATCCTGAACTGTTTGGGAGTGATACCTTTAAGCTTCTTAAAGGTTTTGATCAGGTGGCTGCAATCGGAAAAGCCGGTTTCCTGACTGATATAGCTGAGATCGAGATTTGTGAATAACAGCATATCCTCTGCTTTGCAAATACGCATAAATTCAATATATTCTTTACAGCTTTGTCCGTATAGCTGTTTGAAAAGCCGTGCAAAATAGGAATAGCTCATTCCGCATTTATCAGCCAGAAGCTGTACTTTCAGCGGTTCGGAAAAATGCGAATCAATATATTCGGTTATAGTATGGATAGATTCCGCTTCAACCTGCGAAACGGAGATATGATTTGTATCAAAGCCTTTCTGCCTCCAGATTCTTATAAGTTCAACCAGAAGCGTGGAAAGATTGGATTGTATTATAAGATCGTATCCGTAATTTTTTTCTTCGATTTCACGAATACAGCTCATAAAAATTTCTTCTGTGGGAATACAGCAAAGATCGCTGCCGCTAAACAGAAAATCCGCAGAAGCGTCGTCTTTTGCGGCGGCAAGAATGTATGACAGTTTTGGAGAATAGCTGTTGGATATATTAAGACGGTTTACGTCGAATTTTAATACTGCATATTTGCAGTACCTGTCGTTATCGGGATAGATAGAGTGAACCGTCTGAGGGTGAAAAATTGCAAGAGTTCCTTGAGAGGCGGTACGGCTGTCGTTTATGCTGCTTACAATTACCGAGCCCTCAAGTATATATATTATCTCAACGAAATAATGCCAGTGAGAACGGACAGGAAAGTTATCTTTTTCCGTATCGAATAAAAAGGCTTCATAGGGAGAATTAAGCTTATCGCTGTATTCAAAAAGATCCTGCATTGCGAACATCCTTTCGGTTGTATAGATATGTACTATTTTTGGATGTAATGATTATAGCATACGGAGATTGGTTTTGCTATAATCATATTGTAAATTTTTAAGACGGTACAGTACTTAGCCGCCGGGCTGCGTTGTGGCTGTTGAATATACTGTTATGCTTTTTGGTGAAACGGTTGCCAAGTGCTATTAAATAATATTTGAGGAGTGAGTTTATGAAAATTCTTTTTATCGGAGGAACCGGAACGATTTCCGGAGCAATTACAAAGCTTCTGTTGTCCAGAGGCGAAGAGGTTTATCTGCTCAACCGCGGCTCCGGAAACGGTGAAATGATAGGCGCAAAGCATATCTGCTGCGATATAGGAAACGAGGAAAAGGCGGCAGAGCTGCTTGAAGGCATGACGTTTGACTGCGTGGCGGATTTTATCGGCTTTGTGCCGGAGCAGGTAATGCGCGATTATCGTCTGTTTTCCGGAAGAACCAAACAGTATATTTTTATAAGCTCCGCCTCGGCTTATCAGAAACCTTTGGGAAGCTATATAATAAACGAAGGGACTCCTCTTTCAAATCCGTACTGGGAATATTCAAGAAATAAGATTGCATGTGAAGATCATCTTATGAAGATGTACCGTGAAAACGGTTTTCCCGTAACTATAGTACGTCCCAGTCATACCTACTGCGAACGAAGCGTGCCTGTAGGCGTTCATGGAAACGGCGGAAGCTGGCAGGTAATAAAGAGAATGATAGAAGGAAAGCGTATAATCGTTCACGGAGACGGTTCATCGCTTTGGACTATGACTCACTGCGATGACTTTGCGAAGGCTTTTGCCGGACTTATCGGAAATATTCATGCCATTGGCGAGTCGGTTCAGATAACCTCCGACGAAACTCTTACATGGAATCAGATATATAAGTCTATTGCTGATGCTTTGGGAGTTGAATACAAGCCTTATTATGTTCCGTCAGATTTTCTTGCAAAGTGCAGCTCTTATGATTTTGAGGGAGGTCTGCTTGGTGATAAGGCAAATTCGGTGGTTTTTGACAATTCGAAGATCAAGCGTCTTGTTCCGGGATTTAATGCGGAGATACGTTTTGATCAGGGGGTAAAAAGGTCGGTAGAATATGTCCTGAGTCATAAGGAATGTCAGCAGACGGACTCCGAATTCGATCATTGGTGCGACAAGGTTATTGAAGCAATGGACAATGCTGTACAGAACGTTTTAAGCTGAGAAATGCAATATGTACCGAATAATCACGAAACAATTCAGAAATGAAAGCCGAAAAGGAAACGGAGGTATGACTATGCGGTCGGCTTTTATTAGTTTTAAAATCCGCATGGCAGCAATATGGTAGACGTAAAAGAAAAATGGGTATTTATAACAGGTGCAAGCAGGGGAATTGGCAGGCAGATCGCTTTGTTTATGGCAAACCGCGGCGCAAATATTATACTTCACAGCAGAAAGCTTGAACATACCGAGGCGGTTTTCAAAGAGGTAAGAGAAATAGGAGTTCAGGCCTTACAGGTTGAAGCTGAGCTTTCAGATATGGATTCAGTCAGAAATATGCTGAAAAGGATTGACGACAGCGGTCTGCAGGTGGATATTGTTTTTAATGACGCCGCAGTTCAGATCGCATACAGAACTGAATATTTTAAAACTCCTGTGGAGGATTTTACGCAGAGCTTTATGATCAATACGATCGCGCCTGCAATGATCTGCTATCATTTTCTGCCCAAGATGATAAACAGGGGCTTTGGAAGAATAATAAACACTACCAGCGGAATAAAAAACGAGCCGGAGCAGGCAGGGTATTCAGCAAGCAAGGCGGCCCTGGACAAGTTTACCACGGATCTGTCTACAGTTATTGAGGGAACGGATGTAATGATGAATATAACCGATCCGGGCTGGTGCAGAACCGATCTTGGAGGCCCTAATGCTCCTAATTCAGTTGAAAGCTGCATACCGGGAATCGTCGTCGGAGCGTTTGTTGACGACAGAAAGAGCGGAAGGCTTTTCCCGGCGCAGAGTTTTAACGGTCTTACTCTTATAGAAGCTGTATCCAAAGCTGAAAATATGTATTAATAAGATTGTAAGGGCAGAGCAGACGTTAACTGAAGGCAATTTTCTGTTATAAAAAACATCTGAAGCTTAAAAAGCTTCAGATGCCGGGCTGCAGCAAGTCGGCTGCTGTGCATAAAAAATAAGATAATGATAATCGGCGGGCAGTCTAAGACTGCCCGATTTTGTTTTGTTAGGTTATAAAACTGCCGGCGATTTATTGAAACCGTCGGCAGCTAAAATTTCATTCTTCTGAATCGAAGCAGGCAAAAACTTCGTCTGCATATTCCTTTTCTTTTTTTCTGCCTTTGGTCAGCAGACTTACAACGGGAACAACCGCCAGACCAAACAGCATCGAGAAGGCTCCAGCATTTATAGGAGATGCAAGATCCAGTCCGAAAAGTTCGCCGGATCTTTCACCGAAGGTATAGTAAAACATGTGGACGATTGTGATTCCGATCCCGCTTATAAAGCAGGCGATAACGGAAGCCTTCGTAACCCCTTTCCAGAAAAGGCCGTACATATATGGTGCAAGAAATGCACCGGCAAGCGCTCCCCATGAAATAGACATAAGCGTAGAAATAACAGTCTGCGGATTTTCAAGGGTTATAATAGCCAAAATTACGGATATCAAAAGGAAGATCGCAATAAATATTCTCATGATAAGCAGCTCTTTCTTTTCACTCAGCTTTCTGGACAGAGGCTTGATAAGGTCTATCGTCAGAACGGAGCTTGAGGTGAGAACAAGAGAAGAGAGGGTAGACATTGAAGCGGAAAGCACCAGCACTATAACAACGCCGAAAAGAAGATCGGGAAGCTGTTCCATCATCTGAGGTATGATTGCGTCGAAGCCGCCCTCCGGAGCGCCGTCAATATTTTTTACGAAAAGTCTTCCGAAGCCTCCGAGGAAGTAGCAGCCGCCGGCAACGATTACGGCAAAAATTGTTGATACTATGGTTCCTATTTTAATTGACTTATTATCCTTTACGGCATAGAACTTTCCTACCATCTGAGGCAGTCCCCAGGTTCCCAGGGAGGTCAGTATAACTACGCCTGCCAGATTTATCGGATCGGGACCGAAGATACTGCTGTATTCGCCTGTACTGCCATCTGCCGACGGAATATCTCTCAGCATGTCCACAGAAGCGGTAAGTCCGCCTTTTAGGTCCAGAACAGACAGAACTACTGCGGTAATACCCACAAGCATAAATATTCCCTGAATGAAATCGGTCAGTGCGGTAGCTTTATAGCCGCCCATAATTACATATACAGCGGTAATAACGGCCATTCCTATAATGCAATATTTATAGGGGATTCCGAAGCCTTTTTCAAACAGTCTTGACAAGCCGTTGTATACAGACGCAGTGTAGGGAATAAGAAATACAAAAATTATCATTGCCGAAATGATCTTCAGAGCCTTGCTGTTATACCGCTTTTCAAAAAATTCCGGCATTGTTTTGGCTTCAAGAGATTTTGACATTATTCTCGAGCGCTTTCCAAGTACGAGCCAGGCAAGGAGCGAGCCTATAACGGCGTTTCCTATTCCTACCCAGGTCGAAGCGATTCCATAGTTCCAACCGAATTTTCCGGCATAGCCTACGAAAATAACGGCGGAAAAGTATGAGGTTCCGTAAGCGAAAGCCGTAAACCACGGACCTAAAGTACGCCCGCCTAAAACGAATTCCGATACGCTGTCGTTCTTTTTCTTGTAGTACCAGCCGATCCCCACCATTATCAGCAGATACACGATCAGAATTATCCACATTTCCAACATAAAATTCAATCCTTCCGAATATGTAGTAACAATTTAAAGATTTAATGCTTTTATGCTTTTACTCAATAAATTATACAAGTGTTATTATATAGTGAAAAATATAATTTGTCAAGAGTATTTTTCAAATTATTTTTAATGCTGTGAAAGACGTGGGAAAATAGCTTGATTTTAAGGAGTTTTCGGCTTGACGGCAGCTATATTGCAAAAATCAGCAAACGAACTTTTAACAGTACAGAACCGCATTTGATCCTTTGCCTGTTGACTCGGCAGACGGTTTGTTATGTATTAAGCATGCAAATTAACTTTTTGTCTTAAAACCTATTTACAAGAGGAAAGTTTTGTGATATAATTATTCAGTGGCATTGTTTCCTGACGAAGGATTTCATTTCATATGCCGCTAATTTTGCTTTGATTCAGGCAAGGAGGAAAAAATTCATGGTAAGAGCAATAGTAGGTGCAAACTGGGGCGACGAGGGTAAGGGTAAGCTTACCGATATGATGGCTCAGGAATCGGACATAGTTATCCGTTTTCAGGGCGGCGCCAACGCAGGACACACCATAGTAAACAACTATGGAAAGTTTGCGCTTCATACGCTTCCGTCAGGCGTTTTCTATGATCACACGACTAATATTATAGGCAACGGAGTTGCACTGAATATACCTGTTCTTTTCAACGAAATCAAGTCTGTTGTTGACAAGGGAGTTCCTATGCCTAAGATCTTGATTTCAGACAGAGCTCAGATGGTTATGCCGTATCATGTTCTTTTTGACGAGTATGAGGAAGAGCGTCTTGGAAAGGCAAGCTTCGGCTCTACCAAATCGGGAATTGCTCCTTTCTATTCTGATAAATATGCTAAAATCGGATTTCAGGTTCAGGAGCTTTTTGACGAGGAGAATCTCCGCAAAAAGCTTGCCAGAGTCTGCGAAACAAAAAACGTTCTTTTAGAGCACCTTTATCATAAGCCGGCTCTCGATCCGGACGCGCTTTTTGAAACTCTGATGGAATACAGAAAAATGGTTGAGCCTTATGTATGCGACGTTTCGCTTTATCTTTGGAATGCGCTTAAAGAAGGAAAGAACGTTTTGCTGGAGGGACAGCTGGGTTCACTCAAGGATCCCGATCATGGAATCTATCCTATGGTGACCTCATCGTCTACGCTTGCGGCTTACGGAGCGATAGGAGCCGGTATTCCTCCTTATGAGATAAAGAAGATAGTAACCGTTGTAAAGGCTTATTCCTCGGCAGTGGGAGCGGGAGCGTTTGTTTCTGAGATATTCGGAGAAGAGGCAGACGAGCTCAGAAGAAGAGGCGGAGACGGCGGAGAGTACGGCGCCACTACCGGCAGACCGAGAAGAATGGGCTGGTTCGACTGCGTTGCTTCAAAATACGGCTGCAGGATCCAGGGTACTACCGACGTGGCGTTTACCGTTGTTGACGTTCTGGGCTACCTTGATAAGATTCCGGTATGTGTAGGCTATGAAATAGACGGAAAGGTCACGACCGATTTCCCTACGACTCAGCTGCTTGAAAAGGCCAGTCCGGTGCTTGAGGTTCTGGACGGCTGGAACTGCGATATAAGAGGAATCAGAAATTATGAGGAACTTCCGGAGAACTGCAAAAAGTACATAGAATTTGTAGAGGAGCACATCGGATTTCCCATTACCATGATATCAAACGGTCCGAAGAGAGAGGATATTATTTACCGGGAAAGCAAATTGAGCAGATAGCTTTTACGCCGCTGTTTTAGGAACGGCGGCGTTTCTTGCTTAACAGGGGTAATGACATTGAATAAATAGAGGAGAAATCGCTATGGCAGAAACTGATAATAAAAATCAGCCTGAGACCGAACGTCAGAATGAAAATGGCGGAGCAGAAAAAAAGCCGGTAAATAAAAAAATACTGTTTGGTTTTATAGGAATGGGCGTTGTTATCATAGGACTTGTTATCGCACTTATCGTCACTAATATTTCAGGGAATGACGTGACAAACGAGGCGATATCTGAAGCGGACGATTCAGCTTTGCAGGCGGACGAAAGCTCGGAAAGCGCTGAGGATTTATCTGATCCCGACGAAACTTCTCAGGCGCGGGAGGAATCGTCTGAAACGGATGACGAAAGTAAAGCTGAGGAGGGTATAATTGTAACCTACAGCGGAGATAACACATGGGATAATAACGGTGTTACCATGACCGGGGTGGAGATAGGAATCAAGAACGCTTCGGAGGACAAAATAACCGACTGGACTTTGGTTCTGGAAATAACAGGATTGGAAAGCTGCGAGGGCTGGAACGGCTCATATAAAATAAAGGGGGATACCCTGACCGTAACTCCCGCAGAATATAATAAGGAAATAGCCGCCGGAGGAAGTGTAAATATCGGCGCTAATATAGGAACAGACGGAAAATTCGAAATAAAATCCGCAAAGCTTAACGGTGAGAGTGCAACGGTAAAAAAGGGTAAGGTTGCTCAGCAGAGCGACAGTCAGCAGAATTCTCAGGGATCCGGCAAGGATACGGAGGAGCTGTTGGAGCGCACCTCAGATGCAAAGCAGGGTGACGACTGGCTTTATACCGACGGCAATAGAATACTGGACAAGGACGGTAAGGAGGTCTGGATCACCGGCGTAAACTGGTTCGGATACAATACCGGAACAAACACCTTTGACGGCTTATGGAATTCAGAGCTTGTGTCCAGCGTTGAAGCGATTGCCGATCACGGCTTTAATCTGATAAGAGTTCCCATATCCGCCGAGCTTATCAATCAGTGGGCAGACGGTGAATATCCGCAGGCTAATTACAATAACGCATATAATCCGGATCTTAATCAGATGAACAGCCAGGAGATATTTGATTATTTTATCAAGCTTGCCGAGGAAAACGGCATAAAGGTGATGCTGGATATTCATTCGGCTGAAACCGACGCATCGGGTCATAACGTCAATCTCTGGTATACGGATAATGTGACGGTGGAGGATTACTACTCTGCGTTGGAGTATATGGCGGATAGATATAAGAACAACGATACTATCGTAGCGTTCGATCTGAAAAACGAACCTCACGGAAAGCCTGAAGAGGGCGATAATGCTGCTATCTGGAACGATTCAACTGACGATAACAACTGGAAATATGTAGCCGAACAGGCTGCGGCAAGGGTACTGGCGAAGAATCCAAACGTGCTGATAATGGTTGAGGGAACCGAGATATATCCTAAGAATATAAAGACAAACGGCGATTATTCGTCAACAGACAGCGGCGACTATTATTACAACTGGTGGGGAGGAAATCTAAGGGGCGTCAAGGATTATCCGATAGATCTGGGAAAATATCAGAACAAGCTGGTTTATTCGCCTCATGATTACGGACCGACGGTTTATCAGCAGCCGTGGTTCGAGGGGGATTATGATTTTGACTCCCTTATGGAAGATTGCTGGCTTGACAACTGGTTTTATATCTATAAGGAAAATACGGCGCCTTTGCTTATCGGAGAGTGGGGAGGCTTTATGAGGGAGCCTAATCTTACTTGGATGACGTATATGCGTAGGCTTATCAAGGAAAATCACCTTCACCATACTTTCTGGTGCTTTAACGCAAATTCCGGCGATACCGGAGGGCTCGTGCTGGACGATTTTGTTACCTGGGATGAGGAAAAGTATGAATTTGTAAAAGAGGTTCTCTGGCAGGAAAACGGAAAGTTCGTAGGACTTGATCATGAAATACCCTTGGGTGAAAATGGTATAACGCTGAAAAAGGCAAAGGGATTATAAACTGATTATGAAAGTGATCAAGTTGTATAAAAGCAGGTAATATTGCAGTTGTGGTTAAAATCTATTTACTGCCGACCGTAAAAATTCTATTATTAAAACCTGGAAAAGGGGGCTTTTTATGAAAAAGGATTTGTTTGAGTATCTCTGGACGGATAAGAAAAGAACGATTTTCGGTCTGCCGATCTCATTCACCAGGTATTTTCTTACTGAAAATAAATTTATAACCCGAAAGGGATTTCTGAAAATTGTCGAGGACGAGCTGGAGCTTTACAAGGTGACCGATAAAAAGCTGGTGCTTCCGTTAGGACAGAGAATTTTCAAATGCGGAACGATTGTAATGCATGTTAAGGACGTTGATACGCCGGTAAAGGAAATAACGTCTGTAAAGCAGCCCAGAAAGGTGCTTGAAATGCTTGATAAGCAGATAAATTTCAACAGAGATAAATATAACATCAGAGGCCGTGATATGATAGGCCCTGAAGGCGGTCCTTACGATATTCACGGCGGAGAGTTTGACTCAACGGATTATTAGAAATTTTTCACATAATCGTAAATTCAAAGCTGTCATATTATATTCGGAATTGATTCCGGCGGCGTTTTCGCCGCCTTTTTGATTATGCTCGGATGGAGGTTTTTATGCTCGGCAGAGATTATTTTGAAGCGCTTGAGCCATGGCACGAGGTTTTGAAAAAATCCGGTCTTCCTGTGTTTATTTATGGCATGGGCGATGGCTGCAGCAAGCTTTTAAAGGAATTTAATATCCACGCTATAGAGTGCTGCGGAATTTTTGCAAGCGATGATTTTGCAAGAGGAAACGAATTTGCAGGTTTTAAGGTGAAAAAACTTTCGGATATCGAAAGCGAATACGGTGATTTTTGCGTTGCGGTCGCGTTTGGAACGGATATACCGGAGGTAATGCAGAAAATACGTAATATTTCAAAAGAGCATACGCTTGTTTTTCCTGATACTCCGGTCACAGGCGGCGAGGTTTTCACCAAGGATGGATTTCTGGAGAGATTCACAGATGCCGAGATAATTGCCGATCTGCTTGCGGACGATATATCTGCCGATACATTTAAAAATGTGCTTTCTTTTAAAATTACCGGAAGAATTGATTATCTAAACAGAATTTTTACTTCTTCTGATGAAGCTTTTACGAGTATTCTGAGGCTTTCCGACGATGAGATATATGCCGATCTGGGGGCTTATACGGGCGATACGGTTAAAGAATTTCTGCGCCATACGGGGGGCTGCCGAAGAATTTACGCTTTGGAGCCAAACAGAAAAAATTTCAGAAAATGCGTTAAAAATCTTATAGGTATTGATAATATAAGCTTTTACAACTCTCCGGCATGGAAAAAAGACCTGCCGCTTTATTTTGAAAAGGGGGAAGGGCGTCAGGCTCATATATCGGCTAAGGGTATTTCGGTATACGCCCGTTCGCTTGACAGCGTACTGGCCGGAGGAGAATGTACGTATATAAAATATGATGTTGAGGGCGCAGAGGCAGAGGCTATAGAAGGAAGCGTAGGCACGATAAAAAAATATAGTCCTAAAATTTGTACAGCTTTGTATCACAGGGCTTACGATATACTGGATATTCCGCTGCTTATCCATCAGATCGATCCGGACTATAAGCTTTATATAAGACAGTATCCGTATTATCCGGCATGGGAAACGAATCTTTTTGCCATAAAATAAAATATGCTAACGTGCAATGCTTGCGTTCTTGACATCGGAGCGTCTGTACGGTATAATTATTGCTGTATTAAACGCATAGAGGCAGCGCTTTGATTTTACTGTTCGGCGATGCCTTAAGAATAAATATCAAGGAGAATAACTGTTGAATAAAATTTCACGAATAATGCTGACGGCGGCGATGCTGCTTGCTGCGGCTTTTGCAGTACTTGTAATATACGATAAAGCAATGTCGGGCAGATCTGACGGACAAACCAGGATATACGGTTCGCAGGCAGATGGCGAAAGCCTGTCGGCAGATGAGGAAAGTAAGCAGGACGGCGCTGCTGATAATGAAACCGGAGGTATATATGATACATCCTTGATTTCGGAGGCATATCTCAACAAAGATCCGGACAGTTTAAGCGGAATAGACAGTGAGATATACGATAAAGCGTCTGAGGTCATATCCGGGATAATAACGGAGGATATGAGCGATTTTGAAAAGGAACTTGCCGTTCATGACTGGATTGTTTATAATTGCACTTATGACAAGAAGGCGCTCGGGGTTCTGGGCGGTTACAGTGAGAATTCCGATAATCCGTACGGGGTTCTCTATAACGGACAGGCTATCTGCAAGGGATATACCTCGTCTTTTCAAATGTTTATGGATATGCTTGAAATTCCGTGCCTGACTGTTTATGCGTCGGCCAACGGCGGTGAAGAGCACGCTTGGAATATGGTAAAAATAGAAAATGAGTGGTATTATGTGGACGTGACATGGGACGATCCCGTTCCCGATTACGATGGCAGGCTGGTTGTTCACGATTATTTTAACGTTACGGAAGATTTCATGAGGGAGACGGGTCATGAATGGGATTCCTCCGGGCTTGAAAGGGCTGACAATGATGCTTATTCATATGCTAACGGTTCTGTGTCGGAGATACATAGCTATGACGAGCTGAAAAATGCTGCTTCCGAATGTCTGGACGGCCGGCGGGAAGAACTTTACGTTGTTTTTGCGGAGGACTCAGAAATAGTTATCGAAGGATATGACGGAGAGTACATTGACAGTACAGGCAGTTCAAAGCTTGATATCGGTTATCTTGAGCCTCTCATAAAGGATTTCAGCGATGTTGATATCTATTGTTATGTAAAAGAATTCAGCGGCGGTACCGGACTGGAAATACTTTTCGGATAAACGCAGGCTTTGATTCTGAAAGGAGGAAATGTCCGTTTCTGCGATATGCGCTGATTGCGGACGCGAATGTAAATATGAAGTTCAGACCATGCATAGATATACATAACGGGCAGGTAAAGCAGATCGTGGGAGGCTCTCTTTCCGATGAAAACAATTATGCCGAGGAGAATTTTGTTTCCCGCCAGGACGGGAGCTATTACGGCAGACTGTATAAAAGCTTCGGGCTTGCCGGAGGACATATTATCCTGCTGAATCCTGAGGGTTCGGCATATTACAAAGCAGACTGTGAACAGGCTTACAGCGCATTGAGGGAATTTGAAGGCGGTTTGCAGATAGGCGGGGGAATAACCGCTGAAAACGCCGCAAAATTTCTTGATATGGGAGCAAGCCATGTTATAGTAACAAGCTATGTTTTTAAAAACGGCGCTGTAAATTTCGGAAATCTGAACAGGCTTTTGAAATCAGTAGGAAAAAGCAGGCTGGTGCTGGACCTGTCGTGCCGCAGGAGAGGGAAGGATTATTACATCGTTACAGACCGCTGGCAGAAATATACCGATACTGTTCTGGATGAAAGAAGCATAGATTTGCTCTCGGGATATTGCAGCGAATTTCTTGTTCATGCAGTTGACGTTGAGGGCAAGGCGAGAGGTATTGAGGAGGAAGTTGCAGCTTTGCTGGGTAAAGTCTGCCGTGTGCCTGTCACTTATGCCGGAGGTATTTCAAGCTTTGACGATCTGAAACTTCTGAATAGAATAGGCGGCGGACGAATAGACTTTACTGTAGGCAGCGCATTGGATATTTTCGGCGGAAAAATGAGATTTGAAGACGTTGCTGCTTTTGGAAGCGGTACAATATGAAAGGTGCTAAGGCGGCAGTATTACGAGAATGGCATATATGATCTCGGCCGGTAGGATCCGCTTCTTTAAGGACGCTGCTCAATAAGGCAAATCGGATGCGGAGTTCAAGCTTTGCTGAATTGTTCTATTCAGCAGCCGTGAAAAAGCTGTAAAATGTAGGTTTGTCAATGAAGCGTTACAAAAGATTCAGAAAATTTCGCCGGTAGTTAAGAAAGCATTAACATAGTCGGCGGGAGAATTCCAAT
>ERZ780218.401-NODE-401-length-42332-cov-4.452421_pt1 | contig 42332 bp, 18 predicted proteins | sample MGYA00510975_ERZ780218 | MGnify/ENA primary metagenome ERZ780218 (study PRJEB29588, sample SAMEA2152063) | human gut metagenome | biome: human gut; feature: human-associated habitat; material: faeces | place: Denmark | collected 2008/2010 ... | reverse complement strand
TTTTCTTTTTCTTCTTTAGGAACAATTCTTTTGAGGTCAATTCTGCCTTTCTCGTCAACTTTGATAACTTCAACTTCAACACTATCGCCGATTTTTACAACATCTTCAACTTTATCAACACGTTTGTTTGAAAGTTTAGAAATGTGTATCATTCCTTCTTTTCCGCCACCCAAATCGACAAACGCACCAAAATTCATGATGCGAACAACTTTTCCGTCATAAACATCGCCAACTTCCACTTCTTCTGTGATAGAAAGAATGATTTTCTTAGCTTTTTCATTCATTTCGCTGTCAACTGAAGCGATGAAAACAGTTCCGTCATCTTCAATGTCAATCTTGACACCAGTTTCGTCAATAATTTTGTTGATTGTCTTTCCGCCAGAACCGATGACATCTTTGATTTTTTCTGGGTCAATCGTGAATGTGATGATTTTTGGAGCGTATTTAGAAATTTCAGGTCTTGGCTTAGCGATGCAAGCGAGCATTTTGTCCATAATTTGCATCCTGCCAATTTTTGCTCTTTCGAGTGCTTCGGTCAAGATAGGTTTGTCAATGCCTTTGATTTTGATATCCATTTGAATGGCTGTGATGCCTTTGGCTGTCCCGGTAACTTTAAAATCCATGTCGCCCAAGAAATCTTCAAGTCCTTGAATGTCTGAAAGCACAGCGACCTTTTTAGATTTTTCATCTTTTATCAAGCCCATTGCAATTCCAGAAACTGGAGCAGAAATTGGCACACCGCCGTCCATAAGTGCAAGCGTCGAACCGCAAGTTGAAGCCATTGATGAAGAACCATTTGAAGAGAGAACTTCACTGACAATTCTGAGAGCATAAGGGAAAACATCTTCTTTTGGAACAACTGTTTCCAGCGCTCTTTCAGCCAAAGCACCGTGTCCAATTTCGCGACGACCAGTGCTCTTTATCATTTTAGCTTCGCCAGTTGCATAAGGTGGCATGTTGTAGTGATGAACATAGCGGTTCACTTCTTCATCGTCAAGACCTTCAAGTTTTTGAACGTCGCTGACGGTTCCAAGCGTTAAGCAAGACAAAACTTGGGTTTCGCCTCTTGTGAACACAGCCGAACCATGAACTCTTGGTAAAACACCAACTTCGCACCAAATCGGACGAATTTCTTCGAGTTTTCTGCCGTCTGGACGAACACCTTTTTCCAAAATGTGAGCTCTGACCTTTTCTTTTTTGATTTTATATAAAACATCGCCAATTTCTCTTTCTTTTTCAGGGAAAATTTCAGCAAAATGTGCAAAAATGTCAGCCTTAATCTCTTCTTCACGAACTTCACGTTCGCTTCTCACAAATGTGTCAAGCACATAGTCATATTTTTTGTCAGCATATTCTCTGACTGCCGTTTCAATTTCTTCTGGAATGGTGTAATAAGAAATTTTTGGATTGACAGGCTTGCCAATTTCGGCCTTGATTTTCTTGAGTTCGTGAACAATCTTCTTGATTTCTTCATGAGCAAACATTATGGCATCAAGCATAACGCTTTCAGGAATTTCATTTGCTCCCGCTTCAACCATCAAAACGGCTTCTTCAGTTCCGCTGACAGTCAAAGCCAAATCGCTGCGTTCTCTTTGGTCTTGATTTGGGTTGATAACAAACTTTCCGTCAACCAATCCGACCTGAACCGAACCTGTTGGTCCAAGAAATGGAATGTCAGAAATCGCCAAAGCGAAAGAAGAGCCAAGCATTGCAAGTGGTTCTGGGCTGACATCTGGGTCGATAGAAAGCGCTGTTGCCACCACAACAACATCGTTGAAAAAGCCCTTTGGAAAGAGCGGTCTCAGCGGTCTGTCTATAAGACGCGAAACCAAAATAGCCTTGTCACTTGGACGACCTTCTCTCTTTTTAAATCCGCCAGGAATTTTTCCAATAGAATACATTTTTTCTTGATATTCAACAGAAAGCGGAAAGAAATCTTGCCCTTCCTTGGCTTGTTCGCTCATGGTGACATTGACCATAACAACCGTGTCTCCACTTCTGACAACGCATGAGCCATTTGACTGGCCGCACCATTTTCCTGTTTCAAAAGAAACATCTCTTCCTGCAATGTTAATCACATATTTTTTAAAATCCATAACACACTCCACACACTAAATTGAAAAAAGGGAGCAAAAAAACAGCTCCCCAAAATTATTTAATTTCTCTGATATTAAGTTCTTTCACAAGTTTTCTGTAAGCTTCAATGTCTCTATCTTTGAGATATTGCAAAAAGCCTTTACGTTTTCCGACCATCATCAAAAGACCACGACGAGAGTGATTGTCTTTTTGATTGGTTTTCAAATGTTCTGTCAAATGATTGATTCTTTCAGTCAAAAGTGCAATTTGAACTTGAACAGAACCAGTGTCATTTTCAGATTGCTTGAACTTTGAAATAATCTCAGATTTTTTTTGCTTGTCCATATTTCCTCCATAAAAAATTAACCGCTTAAACATAGATTTAGGTCGAAGGAATTCCAAAAGCCATGTCTAAGTTTTATCGACTTTTAAAGTATAACACACATTTTCAATTTTGTAAAGAAATTTTGATAAAAAAATGCTAAACTGTCCTAATTAACTGAAAAACTTGACCTTTTTCTCAATCATTTCGTCAATTCGGTCGATGTAATCGCCAATAAACTTGCAATTTGGTTGGCGTTCAATTCGGTTTTCAAGGTTGAACACACGTTTTGAAATTGCTCCCGCACCAATCGCAACCACTGAAGACGTGTCTTCCATGCTGTCGATGTTGAAAATGCAAACGTTGTCGTCTCTGAAATAACCAACATTCTCCAGCCCGCCAATTTGATGTTTTTGACGGTAGAGATAATATGGCTTATAGCCATTTTCAATCAACGTTTTCTCTGCATAGTCCACCATTTTTGGAACATCGTCTTTAAACTTTATCTCTTCGCCGCGAATTTGTGCCGCATTTTTGATTGACAAAGTGTGAACGGTTATGTTTTGTGGATAGAGCTCTAAAAGAGTGCCGATTGTTCGCTTGAAAATGCCCAATCGTTCGCCTGTCAGTCCCGCAATAATGTCCATGTTGACAACAAAATCATATTCCATGGCAAGCATATATGCATCCAGAACCTGTTTGTTTGTTGCTTTTCTTCCAATTCTTTTCAAAGTTGCTTCACAAAACGTTTGTGGATTGATTGATATGCGCGAAACGCCATATTTTTTCAAAACTTCCAATTTTTCACGCGTAATCGTGTCAGCTCTGCCGCATTCGACTGTGAATTCAGAAACAGGAAAGCCGATTTGCGAGAGCAATTTTTCCAGTTGTTCGGCAGACAAAACTGTTGGAGTTCCGCCGCCGATGTAAATTGTTCTGACTATGTAAGAATTTTCGGCAATCATTTTTTTGACTGCTTTCAATTCTTTCAAAACACAGTCCAGATATGTTTCGACCTTGTCTTTGACAGTGCAAAGCTCGTTTGAGATAAACGAACAATAGTTGCATCTTGTCGGACAGATTGGAATGTTGATAAACAAATCAATCAGCTTATCGTTTTTGATGATGCACTTCTGGTTTTTCAAAATTTGAACAACCAGTTTTGCTTTTTCGATGCTGACATGATAATCTCTGACCAAAACTTCCGAAATCAAATGCGGTTTAATTTCTCCGCGTTCGACCAGGTCTCTGGCAAACTTTGTCGGTCTGACGCCTGTCAGCGAACCCCAAGGCAAAGATTTTTTTGAAATCAAACTCAAAACTTCGTATAAATGATTTTTAAACTGCCTTTTCAGTTGGCTTTTTTTGATAAGTTCGCTTGCGTTTGCATCAATCGAAAAGCTTTTTTCAGAAGTTTTGACATTTTCGCCCGAACCAATGAGAAGTTTGCTCAAAAAATTGTTGTCAAACTGCTCAAATTTGTGTTCGATGGAAAAAGGGCAATCTTCTTCGTCATAAAAAAGATTGACCAAATCTTGCATATCTTTTTCAAAATCAGCATTTTGACAAACAATTTTCATCTATTCGCTCCTGTAAACCTTTCTGACATCTTTGATGTTTTCAATGTTTTTGATAATGTTTTCAAGTTCTTTTTTGTTTGAAATCTGAACAACAATTTCAAAGACCAACTCATCTTTGACTTCTTTATAGCCAAAACCTTTCAATTTAAGTTTCAAATCTCGCACAAGATTGTTGAGATTGTTTAGCGCCGAAGCTGTGTTGTCGGTGTGAACTTTGATTGTTGTCACAAAGTTTGAAACCAAACTGTCTTGCCACTCAGCTCGTATAAGGCGCTCTGGCTCAAGATATTTCAAATTTTGACAACCTTTTCTGTGAATGGTCACACCCCTGCCACGAGAAATGTAACCGACAATTTCGTCGCCAGTGACTGGTGTGCAACACCCTGCATAACGCACCAAAAGCCCGCTGTCGCCGTCCACCAAAATGCCGTCTTTGTTTTTCTTGACAGTGATAACATTTTCTTTAAGTTCAAGCGTTTTGTCTTTGTTGTAAAGATTGACAAGCCTGCCGACAATGCCGTTGGCTGACAAACTTCCCGCACCAATTTCGGCGTAAAGTCCGTCCAAATTGTCGATGACCAAATTTATTGCAATCTCTTGCAGATATTCTTCTTTCAAAATTTTTGAAATGTTCAAGTTTCGAGCTTTGACGGCTTGTTCCAAAATAGCCTTGCCCACTCTGATGTTTTCGTCTTTGAGTTCGCTTTTGAAATAAGACCTGATTTTTGACCTTGCGCCCGAAGTTTTGACATATTGAAGCCAGTCTCGCGATGGACCTTTGCTGTTTGGATTGGTCAAAATCTCCACAACATCGCCGTTTGAAAGCTCGGTGGTGATGGGAACAATTTTTCCGTTAATCTTTCCGCCAACGCAAGTGTTTCCGATGTCTGAGTGAATGGCATAGGCAAAGTCGATGATGGTTGCTCCAAGTGGAAATTCCAAAACTTTGCCCTTTGGAGTTTGAGCGACGATTGCTTCGCCATAAAGGTCAACTTTCAAAGTTTCCAAAAACTCTTCTGAAGAAAGCTCATTAGAATTTTCCAAAATTTGCCTAAACCAGCTCATCTTTTGGTCAAACTTGTTTTGCCCACGACGCTCTTTATAAATCCAATGCGCCGCCACACCATATTCTGACTGCCTGTGCATGTCGAAAGTTCTTATTTGAATTTCGAGCGGCCTGTTATTGTCAGCAATGATGGTCGTGTGCAAACTTTGATAGCCGTTCGGCTTTGGATTGGCGATATAATCTTTCACTCTGCCTTGCATTGGTTTGTAAATCGCATGAATTTTTCCAAAAACGGCATAACAATCTTCCACTGTCGGCACAATAACACGCATCGCCACCAAGTCATAGACCTTGCCGAGCGTAATGTTTTGTCTTATCAGTTTTTTATAGACAGAATAAAAGTGTTTTTGACGCGCCTGAATTTCGCCTTTAATGCCAAGCTCGTTCAAAATTTGTTGCAACTTTCTTCGAGTTATCGAAATCTGTTTTTGATTGTCTTCAGTCTTTAAAAGTGCGTTGTTTTTGAGCTGCTCAAACTCTTTCGGTTGCAAAAGCTCAAAGCACTTGTCTTCAAATGCCGACTTAAACATCGAAAGCCCCAATCTTTCAGCAAGCGGCGCAAAAATGTCGCTGACCATTTGCACAAAAGCCCTGTCATCTTCGTTCATTGGGTTTTTGATTTTGTTTAAGTCAAAAAGAATGGTGGCAAACTTGATGATAACAACTCTGATATCTTGACAAATCGCCACAAACATACGCCTGATGTCTTCCGCTTCGCCGCCGCGTGTCAAGCTTTTGACATCTCTCAAAACTTTGAAGATTTCATAAAGTTTCTGTTGGCTTTTGTTGAGTTCTTTCGCCAAATTTTCTGACAACTGTTCATCGACTTTAAAGCACTGAAAAAGAATATACGCCACCAAAACTTCAGTCTGCATGTGATATTCAAGCATAGTGTCGACCACAATTTCCAAACGTGGAAGATTTATTTCTTCAACGAGTGCATTTTCAACAATTTTTTTGTCTTTTGCAGACAGCTCAAAATTGTCAAAAATTTTTTTTAAGAGTTGTTCTTTCATTTTATCTCCAAAGAATTTTTAATCAATAAAAGTTTATTATAAAGCGACGACTGTGTCAACGATTTTTTAATGTTTTTATTTTGCGAAATTGTCATAAAAACATCACAATCCACCGAAATAAGTCCAAGTTGTGAGAAAACTAAAAAAGCCACATAAAATGTGTCAAAACCGACTTTGCCTTTCAATTTTTGGTTGTAAATGTCAAAAAGTGAATAATATCTCACAAAATTTTTTGCGGTCAACGTCTTAAAAATTCTGCCAAACGTCTCTCTTGAAAGGTCCAAATTCAAAAATCTCTGCTTGTCAATTTCTCGTTCCATTGGCACGTAAATTTCTGCATGAGATTTTTCGTTGAGCTCTGCCAAAAAGCCTTCATCCAAAACTGGCGACAAAAAGACAATTTTGTTGAAATTTTTTGCCCAGTCCGTTCCGACTGGAGAAAGCAACAAGCTGTTGTAACCCGTGCAAAATTCGTCGCAGAAACCAATATAATATATGTTGTCTTTTGAATAATCTTTTGAAAAATTGACAAAATCATATGCCGAATAAGCCACAAAAGCCGTTCCAAACACACCACTTTGCGTGCCAGCAACAAAATTCAAAAGTTCGTTTTGCGGATAATATGAAAATTTTGAAGGTCGATTGTCGTCAAAAAGCAGCTGTTGATATTGCATTGGATATGTGAACATATGTGCATTTGGAAGAATGAAACACCCCGCGTCAAAGTCGCTGACAATGCCGCTTTTTCCACTTCCTTGAAACTCAAAAATGAAAGACTTATAACGCGAAAAATTCAGCGCGTTGTAATTTTTGTTGAAGTTGAAATAGACAAGTTGCAAATCGCCGATTTTGATGTCGCAATGCGTAGGAAAATATTTTTTCGGCAAAATTTCCACATTTTCCACCGAAATGCGAAACTTAGGTCGAGCATTTCCACAACCAAAAGGCTCCAAAAGTGTCAGTTCTTGCAAGAAACGCTCTGAGATGTCTTCTGGTTTCAAATCTAAGTCATAATATTTGATTGGAATGAAAACTTCGTCGTTGACATGTTCAAAAACAAAAGCGTTGACACGATTGCAAAATTCTTCATATTTATCACGCTTTAAAGTGAGCCCCGCAGCCATTGTGTGTCCGCCAAATGTTTCCAAAATGTCTTGCAGCGACGACAACAGCTCATGAATGTTTATGTCGTCGATGCTTCTGCCAGAACCATGCAAGATGTCTCCCACTTGCGAAAACAAAAACACTGGTCTGTTGTAAGTTTCCACAAGTTTTGCACAAGCAATGCCCAAAATCCCTTGGTCCCACTTTTTTGAAGCCAAACAAATCACGCGCGTTTTGCCCAAATCCATTTTTTTGATTGCTTTTTCGCAATCTTGCAAAACAACCGCACTTAACTCTTGTCTTTTGGTGTTGTGCTGTTTGATTTTGTCCAGATATTTTTTTATCAAAACCGGATCTTCGAGCATATAAAGTGCCAAACTGTCGCCCGCATCACCCATTCTGCCAGAGGAATTGATTTTTGGAGCAATTTTAAACGCAATATCTGTCGCCGAAGGGTTTGAAAGCGAAACTTTGTTTTCCTTAAACAACGCCCGCAGCCCAATCGGAAGTTTTTCCAAACTTTTCAGACCACGCTTAACAATGTTTCTGTTCTCTCCAGTGAGCGAAACAATGTCAGCAATTGTTGCAATCGCAGCAATAGGCAAAAATTCTTCGGCTTTCTTTTGCCCCAAAAGTGCTTCGCTGATTTTGTAAGCTAAACCAGTTCCACAAAGCTCTTTGAAAGGATATGCTTGCCCTTCAATTTTTGCATTCAACACCAGCGTGTCCGGCAAAATTTCAGGAATTTCATGGTGGTCAGTGACGATTATCTCAATGCCCTTTTCTTTGGCATATTCCACTTCTTTAAAACACGAAATTCCGCAGTCGACCGTGATGATAAGGTCGGGCGAAAACATTTTTTCGACCTTGTCCAAACTGTCGCACGTCAAACCATAACCGTCAACATAACGGTTAGGCAAATAATAATCTGCGTCAATTCCAATTTTTTTCAAAGTTTTCAGCATGATAGCGGTGGCACTCACGCCATCGACATCATAATCACCAAAAATGAGAACTTTGTCTCCCATTTGCTTCGCCAATTGTATTCGATCACACAATTCTTTCATGTTGTTAATTAAAAAAGGGTCTAAAAGCTGCCCTGTGGACAAAAATTCCGAAATTTCTTCCTTACTTGAAAATCCTCTAGACAAAATCAAATACATTGTTGAAGGCAAAACATCAAACTCTTTTGCAAGGTCGTCGACGAGAGCAGAGTTCTTGTTAAAAAATTTCTTGAAAATCATAACATTCTACCTTAACAAACTCTTATGAAATCATTATAAACCTTTTTCAGCAAGAAATCAAACAAAAATTTGCAAAAAAATAACCAAAACACTTGTCAAAGGCAGAAAATTGTGATAAAATATGTGCAGCATAAAAAAATGCCGAAGTGGCGGAATGGCAGACGCACGGGACTCAAAATCCCGCGAGGGCAACTTCATGTGGGTTCGACTCCCACCTTCGGCACCAAACAAAAATAATCCGAACCGATAGGCGAGGATTATTTTTGTTTGTACTCTTATTTCTTATTTTTTCGTTTTTCATTTTTCTTTTAATTTCGGATTATTTTTGAAATAAGAAAGAAGAAAGAAGAAAAGTTATAGGGTATTAAAAGCTAAATTCAAAACCATATTTCTATTTTTATTTTGAAACTTGATAATTGTATGATATAATTGTTTTACAGTTAAAGAGGTAAATTTAATATGAAAGTTATTGTAGATAAAAGAACTGAATTTATAGGCATAATTTTGATGTTAAGCAAATATAATCAAAAATATGAATTTTTAAAAAATACCTATTCAAATGAAGAATATATTAATGATATAATGCAGTGGTTTGATAAATACAAAAATGACGAATTTATTAAATTGACTAATGAAATCATAGACAAATATGAAAATTTTAATTATGCGACGCCTCTCGATTTAGTTTTGAGGTATTTTGATATAAATTTCAATCGTGTTGAAAATGCTGATAAACCCGAATATTTTGATATATTAAATGGAAGATTGATTCAAAAATTTTTACATGAACTTCCTAGTTTTGCAAATAGAACAAAATTCGAAGAGTTCTACATAAACCATTCTGATTTTTATAATATGAGCATTAATTTTCAACAGAAATATTTGCAAGAACTTCCTTTGAATATTGAACAATATTTTTTAAATTTTTATGGCACAGACAAATCTCCAAATGTGCGTTGCAACTTACTGTTAACAAATAGTTGTTGTGGTGGTTTTGGTATAGGAATTAATGGCATATTATATCCTTCATTAATTGTGGATTTTAAAGGTGAAAAACAATTTCCTTGCTCATTTACATTTTTATTTCATGAAATGAGCCATCCTGTTATCAACCCATTAACAGATAAATATTTAAAAGGAAATGTAGAAACAAAATTAGAAATTCAGCATTACGGAAAAATTAAATCAATTATCAACGACTCCATAATTCGTGCGGCTGAAATCGTTTTATGTAAACATATGCAGTGTCCCACTGAATATATTGAAAGAAAAATAAATATGGAAAAAGCCCAAGGGTTTGAGCATATTGAAAAAGTTGTTGCTTGCCTTGAAAATTATTCAAGTCATCGAGAAAAATATCCAAACATAGAATCCTTTTACCCAACATTGCTTGATACTGTGGTTGATCAAATAAAATCTCATGATGAAGAATTAAACAAGTAAAGTGAATTCTCAGTCGCACATAGCCAACACCAACTTTGACTTGTAGTCGGTTCGGATACTTTATCACTTGTCGCACCAGTGGCGAAAACGGCATTTTTGCTCGTTTTCGCTTTTTTTAAGCGAAAAGCATCGCCCTTACATTTGTTTTCGCCTTTCGCGACCAAACGAAATCACACTACGTTGGCGATTTGTCATCTTGCTATTAAAAAAATTAAGCGGAACTGCTTAACTTTTTTTTCTTTTTACAACTCTCTATCATTATCAAAAGAGTTGTGAGAATGTTTAAATTCTTTTGGCTTAAATTGGTGGTGTTTATAATTCACACCTTCGTCGATTTTGGCTTTAATTTCCGCAACTGCCGCCCCATTTCTTCGAAATTCTTCACGCTTTTCGTCAACAAGTTTATGAAATTTTTCGATTTCATTGGAAATATACAAATCAATTTCTTCGACCGTCAAGTCATTTTCATAATATTCATCAGTCAATCTTTTCAAATAGTCAGACATTTTGCTCGAAATCTCGGCCATTTCAGCACTGCCTTTAACAAAGTTTTTGGCAGGCAGATTTTTCAAAGTTTGTTCAAAATTTGAATAATTAATTTCTTCAAACTTTTCTCCTTTTTGCGCAACTTCTATGGTCTTTTCCATCACTTCTTTGTTTTCTTCAACATTCTTCTCAACTTCACTTGTGCCTACGCCAAGCCCCAAACTTTCGTTGACATAATTCAAAATATTGTGTTTAAACTGCTCACGAATTTCTTTTTCTGGCAAAATAAATTTATATGCTTTTTCTCTGTCTTGCGTAACTTTCATATAGTCGCCCAACGTGACAACTTTTTTGTCTTTCAGCATTTTGATGCTTTTGTTATGTCCGCTTGGCACAAAGGTTTCAATTGGAGTCAAGTCATGTTCAAAACGTTTTCTGACCCCATCTTCAATTCTTTCGTATGGCTTTTTTCTTGAAGCCGAAAGCTTTCTGCTGTAAACAGCTTTTGGTTCTTCAACAAGGTTGTTAGAATCAAAATCATCATCAAAAAGGCTTTCAAACATATTTTTCCCTCCATAATTTTCTTCAGTTTTTTCCATTTTCTTTGGTCTTGGCACATCTTCCGGCTGTGGATTAAGTTCGGCAGAAAAATCCTTGTAAATTTCATTTGCAACTTCGTTCATTTTTCTAATTGAATTATAAAAATTTTCTTCCTGAACTTCACTGTTGCCATACATATAAGTGTGACTTGCCAAATAACACTCTTTTACATCTTTGATTTTATCGTCAAAAAGAAAGATTTCTGGATATTTATAAAAAACTTGCCAAACATAGTTGGTTTCGCTTTTGCTTACCGTAATTTTAAAAGCCCCTTCACCTGCTCGGCGTCTGATTTCGTCAACATTTTCTGCCTTTTTCCAGCGTTTCGGAAATTTTGCCATTATCTCTTCAACTGATTGACTTGAACGCTTCGTTCTGTTCATAAATCCCCCATATATATTTATTTTAACATATTTTGAGCTGAAAAATAAGCCCGCTCTCAGCCAAAAAAGATGGTGTTTTCAGGAAATTCATCTTCTTTTGGCGGCTCTTTTTTTTCATTTTCTGCTTCATCCAACTCATCAGCATTCAAGCTTGTGTCTGAATAAGGAATGTTTGCAATCAAGTCAAGCATTTTAAAGCCTTCTTTCATTTTCCTGAAAGACAAATTCCCATTGTGAGACAAAGCATAAGCCTGACCGAAATAAGTGTATAAATCAAGACATTTAAGAGATTTCTCGTTGGCATAAAGTCCATGCAAGAATTCAAAGAACATGTTTTTATCAAAAAAACCAAACTCGCAAATTTGACCAAAAAGTTTTTCATCAACAAAAATAAAATCAGGACTTTCATTTAGCTGTAAGTAAGCATAAGCGTCCATGGTATGTCTATCTGCAAAAAAACGACCATAATAACCCAATTGAGCTTTAGAAAGAGCTTCGTTATGATAAGTTTTAAGCATGTTGTTAGCCAGCCAATTATATTTGTTTTTAAGTGGCATCCAGCTTTCAAAGCTCATCTTCTTTTTCTCAATTTTTTTCATGGCAAGAACACATTCACGTATTGAGTCCTTAAGATCTTGTCTCAAATCACTTACATTGTGAATGTCGTTATACATATACACTTCAACAGGTTCTTTTAAGCAAAAATTTGCAACAATTTCCCATTCTTCTGGAGTTTTAGGCTCTTTGGTTTCCTTAAGTTTATTTGCAATTTCAACAAAATCTTCTCGCCACTTTTTCGGGTCTTCATGTTTGAAATAAAACGCCAAAGCTCTCTTCTCGCCTTTTTCTGCCAGCTTAATTATGCTTTTTCTAACGATTGAAAAATCTTGAGAAAGCTCAAATCTTGAATAAGCAATCATAAAGTCAAAATTCAAAAAGTCTTTTTCAGTAACCTCTTCATTATATATATTTTCTTCATATTTAATGTTGTGTTGTTGCAAAAAAACTTCAATATCCATATCATTTCCTTTTTAAAAGTATAACACAATATTTTATGCGTTTCAATAGGCAAAAGAAAAAAACTCTTAATAAATAAGAGTTTTTTGTTTTATCCAACCAATGTTTCTTCTTTGTCAACTTTGACAGGAACAACCGTTCTATATTTTTTAAGCCCTGTTCCTGCAGGGATAAGTTTTCCAATGATAACATTTTCTTTGATGCCCATAAGGTTGTCCACTTTGCCTTTAAGCGCTGCATCTGTAAGCACTCTTGATGTCTCTTGGAAAGACGAAGCTGACAAGAAGCTTTCTGTTGAAAGAGAAGCTTTTGTAATTCCAAGAAGAATTCTTCTTGCAATAGCTGGCTTTCCACCACTCTTGAGTGCTTTTTCATTTTCTTCTTCATATTTTGAAACGTCAACAATGTCGCCTGTGAGAAGGTCAGTGTCGCCTGAGTCTTCAATCTTAACTTTCTTAAGCATTTGTCTGATGATAATTTCAACGTGTTTGTCGTTTACTTTAACTTCTTGTCCACGATAAACAGAGATAACTTCAGAAAGCAAATATTGTTGAAGTCCTTTGAGACCTTTTGTGACAAGCAAATCAGAAGGATTGATTGCACCTGCTGTGAGTTGTGTGCCAGGTTCAACAGTTTCGCCATTTTTAACTTTCAAAACGGCTGGCTTCTTAACTTCATAGTCAATGTCGCCTTCGCCAGTGACGATTGTGATTTGATATGTTTTTGCGTCTTCTTTGATTTTAACTTTTCCAGAAACTTCAGAGAGCAAACATTCGCCCTTTGGTCTTCTTGCTTCAAAAATTTCTTCAACTCTAGGAAGACCTTGCGTGATGTCGGCAGCGACTGCAGCACCACCGGTGTGGAACGTTCTCATGGTCAGCTGTGTGCCAGGTTCGCCGATTGATTGAGCGGCAATAATTCCGACAGCTTCGCCCAAAGTGACCATATCTTTTCCAGCCAAATTTCTGCCATAACATTTTGCGCAAACGCCGTGCTTGCAACGGCAAGTGATAAGCGAGCGAATTTGCACTTCTTTGATGCCTGCTTTTGTAATTTGGTCAGCTTGTTGTTTAGAAATCATGGTGTTTGCAGGAACGATAACCTCTTTCGTCTTAGGGTCAATAACATCGTCAACAGCAACTCTGCCATAAATTCTTTCAGCCAAACTTTCTTGAACAACACCGTCAACAACAAGGTCAGAAACTGCCACACCCTTAACTTTTTCGCCTGCATCAGCAAAGCAATCTTCAGTTGTGACAACAACATCTTGAGCGATGTCAACAAGTCTTCTTGTCAAATAACCAGAGTCAGCCGTTTTCAAAGCGGTGTCAGACAAACCTTTTCTCGAACCACGAGAATTGATGAAATATTCAATTGGTGTCAAACCTTGTTTGAAAGACGACTTGATTGGAGTATCATTTTTATTTCCGGAGGCAGTTGCTTTAATACCAATCATACCGCAGTCCTGGTTCAACTGAACGGCATTACCACGCGCACCAGAACCAACCATCAGGTTGAATGGATTGAAAGTGTCCATATCTTTCATAACGGCATTTTGAACGTGTTGAACAGCATCGTTCCAAACAGCAACATTTTCGTTGATTTTTTCGTCGAGAGTGATAAGACCACGGCGCAACAATTTTTCGTTTTCAAGAGCTTTTGCCTCAGCTTCTTTCAAGATTTCTGCTTTTTCAGCAGGTTCTTGAATGTCATACATGCTTTCAGAGATAGAAGCCAAAGTCGAATATTTATAGCCAGTTTCTTTGAGTCTATCAACAAGTTTAGAACATTCTGTTGTACCAAATTTGTCATAGCAGTCAGCAACAATTTTGCCCAAGTCTTTTTTCTTGACTTCTTTGTTGATTTCAAGGTCGCAAATGTTTTCAAGATTGCTTCTGTCGACGTAGCCCAAGTTTTGTGGAATGATGTTGTTAAACAAAATTCTTCCAACAGTTGTGGTCACACGCTTTGTGTAAGTTTTTCCATCAACTTCTTTAGAAAGTCTGACCGTGATTTCTGCTTGCAAGTCAAGATTTTTTGTTTGATAAGCATAGATAGCTTCATTTTTTGAAGCAAAGATAGAACCTTCGCCCTTAGCGCCCGGTCTGATAAGTGTCAAATAATAACATCCAAGCACAACGTCTTGAGCAGGTGTGACAATAGGTTCGCCGTCAGCAAGTTTCAAAATGTTGTTTGAAGCAAGCATCAAGGTTCTGGCTTCCGTTCTTGCGTCGATTGAGAGTGGAATGTGAACAGGCATTTGGTCGCCGTCGAAGTCAGCGTTGAAAGCGGCACACACTGAAGGATGAAGTTTGATTGCCTTACCTTCAACAAGAACTGGTTCAAATGCTTGAACTGAAAGTCTGTGAAGTGTTGGAGCACGGTTCAACAAAACTGGATGGTCTTTGATGACATCTGCCAAAACGTCCCAAACAATAGGCTTTTCTCTTTCAATCATGCGCTTTGCACTTTTGATGTTGTTTGATTGGTTCATGTCAATAAGTCTGTTGATGATGAAAGGTTTGAAAAGTTCGAGAGCCATTTCTTTTGGAAGACCGCATTGATACATCTTAAGTTCTGGTCCAACAACGATAACCGAACGACCTGAATAGTCAACACGTTTTCCAAGCAAGTTTTGTCTGAAACGTCCTTGTTTCCCGCCAAGCATTGCGGTGAGAGATTTCAAATCTCTTTGTTTTGAGCCTTGAACAGGTTTGCCACGTTTTCCGTTGTCAATCAAGTTGTCAACAGCTTCTTGAAGCATTCTCTTTTCGTTTCTGATGATAACATCAGGAGCGCCAAGTTCCATCAACTTTTTCAAACGATTGTTTCTGTTGATAACACGACGATACAAGTCGTTCAAGTCACTTGTTGCATAACGTCCGCCGTCAAGTGGAACCATTGGACGCAAATCTGGTGGAAGAACTGGAATGCAATCCAAAACCATCCAAGTAGGTTTGTTTCCACTCTTTCTGAAAGACTCAACAACGTCAAGTTTTTTTGCTGCTTTGATTTTTCTTTGACCTTTAGAATTTTTCAATTCTTCTTTCAAAGCTTCGCTTTCTTTGTCAAGGTCAACGTCACCAAGAAGTTTTTTGATGGCTTCAGCGCCCATGCCAGCATCAAAACTGCCGCGGCCATATTTTTCAAGAGCGTCACGATATTCTTTGTCGTTTAAGATTTGTTTATATTCCAAATCGGTGTTTTTAGGATCTGTGACAATGTAATTGATATAATAAACCACTTGCTCCAAAGTTTTTGGAGTAAGGTCAAGCAAAGTTCCAATTCTTGAAGGAACAGATCTGAAATACCAAAGATGAGTGCAAGGAGCGGCAAGTTCGATGTGCCCCATTCTTTCACGGCGCACTTTTGATCTTGTGACTTCAACTCCACACTTATCGCAGACAACGCCACGGTAACGAATTCTCTTATATTTTCCGCAGTGGCATTCCCAGTCTTTTTTAGGCCCAAAAATCTTTTCACAGAAAAGACCGTCTTTTTCAGGCTTCTGGGTTCTATAGTTTATGGTTTCGGGCTTTGTAACTTCGCCATGAGACCATTCTCTGATTTTTTCAGGTGAAGCAATTCCTATTTTAATCTTTTCAAAATTGTTAAGTTCAAACATATCTTTCCCCTTAAATTTGCTTATGCTAAATTATATCAATCAAAAAATTTTCAATTATTCATCAAAATCTCCGAAATCGTCGAAGAGATTGAGGTCTTCAAGTCCAGCAGGCATTGAAGTTTCTTCTTCGATTTCTTTCTGAACTTCTGTTTTTTCTTCGTCTTCATTGGACATCATATCATCAATATCCAAAGTTACCTTGTTCAAATCTTTTTCAACTTCGCTTTCAAGCCCAACCTTGTCTTGTTCATCTTGAGAAAGTTCAGGAAGTTCAATTTCTTCGTCATTTTCTGTCAAAATCTTAACGTCAAGTGCAAGAGCTTGCAATTCTTTTATCAAAACTTTGAAGCTTTCAGGAATGCCTGGTTCTGCAATAGGTTGACCTTTGACAATTGCTTCAAAAGTCTTAACTCTTCCGACAACATCGTCTGACTTGACGGTGAGCATTTCTTGAAGAACATGAGAAGCACCATAAGCTTCCAAAGCCCAAACTTCCATTTCACCAAATCTTTGTCCCCCGAAGAGAGCTTTTCCGCCGAGTGGTTGTTGAGTGATGAGTGAGTAAGGCCCGATTGAACGAGCGTGAATTTTGCTGTCAACCATATGGTTAAGTTTGAGCATATATTTCATTCCGATGGTGGTTTTGTTTTCAAAAGGTTCGCCAGTTCTGCCGTCATAAAGTTGAACTTTTCCGTCAGCTGGGAAATTGTTTTCCACCAAAAGCTGTTGAATTTTTTCTGCATCCGCGCCATCGAATGACGGTGTGGCAACTTTCCAGCCAAGTGAGCCAGCCACAAGTCCTAAGTGAACTTCAAGAATTTGTCCCAAGTTCATACGAGAAGGAACGCCGAGTGGGTTCAGAATGATGTCAAGTGGTCTGCCGTTTGCCATGAAAGGCATGTCAGCTTCAGGCATAACAATTGAGATGCAGCCCTTGTTTCCGTAACGACCGCTCATCTTGTCGCCGACAGAAAGTTTTCTCTTTTGAGCAATGAAAACTTTAACAAGTTCGTTGACGCCAGGTTCAAGCTCGTCTTTGTTCTTTCTGCTGAACACTTGAACGTCAACAACAACGCCGCCCTTTCCGTGTTGAACACGAAGAGATGTGTCTCTGACTTCTCTAGCCTTCTCGCCAAAGATAGCTCGAAGCAATCTTTCTTCAGGAGAGAGTTCAGTTTCGCCCTTTGGAGTGACTTTTCCGACCAAGATGTCGCCTGGTCTAACTTCAGCACCAATTCTGATAATTCCGTTTTCATCCAAGTTTTTGAGAGCTTCGTCGCCAAGGTTTGGAATGTCTCTTGTGATGATTTCGTCACCAAGTTTGGTTGTTCGGCACTTCAATTCTTCAACTTTCAAGCAGATTGAAGTGTAAACATCTTCTTTGACCAATCTTTCGCTGATGATAACGGCGTCTTCATAGTTATATCCTTCCCAGTTCATATAGCCGACAAGAACATTCTTTCCAAGTGCCAATTCGCCGTTTTCAGTTGAATATCCGTCGATGATAACTTCGCCTTTCTTAACTTTTTCGCCTTTAACAACGCAAGGTTTTTGATTTGCGCAAGTTTCATCGTTTGTTTTGTCAAATTTGGTCAATGTGTAAATGTCAATTTCGCCTTTGACATTTTTAACGCGCACTTCGTCAGCGCTGACATAAACAACTTCGCCGTCTTCTCTAGCAAGTTGAGTGTAACCGCAGTCATGAGCGACTTTAGCTTCCATTCCCGTTCCAACAATTGGAGCTTCTGGTCTCAAAAGTGGAACAGCTTGACGTTGCATGTTTGCACCCATGAGCGCACGGTTAGCTTCGTTTGAGTTTACAAACGGAATGAGTGATGTTGCCACAGAGATAAACTGTCTTGGGGATGCGTCCACCAAATCAACTTGTTTTGCTGGCACTTCAATTGCATAATCTTTGTGACGGCAAACAATTCTCTTGTTGACAAATCTGCCTTCTTCGTCAAGTGGTTCTGTCGCCTGAGCGATGTAAGCGGTGTCTTCAATGTCAGCCATGTAATATTCGCACTTATCAGAAACTTTTCCGGTTTCTTTGTCAACTTTTCTATATGGAGTTTCAAGGAAGCCATATTCGTTTACTTTTGCATAACTTGTCAGCGTGTTAACAAGACCGATGGCTTGACCTTCAGGCGTTTCAATAGGGCAAATTCTGCCATAGTTTGTGTAGTGAATATCACGAACTTCAGCATCAGCTCTTTCTTTCTTAATTCCGCCAGGACCAACAGCCGAAACACGACGTTTTTGAGTGATTCCAGAAAGTGGGTTGACTTGGTCCATAAGTTGAGAAAGCTGAGAAGAAGCCACAAAATCTCTGAGTGCTCTGTTGACAGCCTTAGGGTTGACAATCTGTCTTGGAGTAACTTCAGAAAGTTCTTTTCCTTGCAAAGTTTCTCTGATGTTTGCAACAAGCTTTGTCACGCCGCTTCTGAAGTGGTCGTGGAACAATTCGCCAACAGTGGCAATTCTCTTGTTTGACAAGTGTTCAATCTTATCAGTTTTTTCAATGCCTTCCAAAACGTCAAGATACATGCTGATAGCTGCCAAAATGTCATCCATTGTGAGAGTTGTGATCATCAAATCTTTGGCGTGTTCTTTGATGGCTTGCATTCTCTTTTCTTTTGTTTTGTTTTCTTTCAAAATTTCAGCAAGAACTGGATAATAAACTTCTTCCAAAATTCCAAGTGCCTTTTCGTCGCAAGGGAAGACGTCAGAAAGTTTTACTCTGTTGTTGCTTCTCATCAAATATTTTTTGTCAGGAAGTTGAATCCAAACTTCGTTAACGCCGCTTGCCTTGATGTTGTGAGCGATTTCAGATGTCACTTCAACGCCAGCCTTTGCAATAAGCTCGCCGTCTGGAGAAACAACATCTTCGGCCAAAATATGACCAGGAAGTCTTCTTTCAAAAGAAAATTTCTTGTTAAGATTGTATCTTCCAACTCTAGAAAGGTTATACCATTGTTCTGAGAAGAACCAAAGGTTCAAATAACTTCTTGTGGTTTCGGCAGAAGGAACATCCGCAGGTCTTGTTTTTCTAGCAAATTCCAAAAGTGCTTCTTCTTGAGTGTTTTGAGTCTCTTTTTCAAGAACGTTTTTGATGAGTCTGTGGTCGCCGAAGAGCTTTGAAATTTCGTCAGCAGTGTAGCCAAAACATTTCAAGAAAAGTCCAAGCGTAACTTTATGTTTTCTGTCAAGAACAACTTTCAAAACTTCGTTTGCGCCTTGTTCGAATTCAATATACATTCCACGCTTTGGAATGATTTGTCCATGAAGAGTGGTGTTGTCTCTTGACTTATCTCTCAAAAGATAATAATTTGGAGACTTGATGATTTGATTAACCACAACTCTTTCAACACCGTTGAAAATGAAAGAGCAGTCATCTGTCATATAAGGGATGTCGCCCAAGAAAACAACATCTTCCACAGCTTGACCTGTTTCTTCAACAACAAAACGAGTTTTCACGTTGAGTGGAACGGAATAAGTTGCACTTCTTCTCTTGCATTCTTTTTTGTCATACTTAGGCTTTTCGTCCATGATGACATCAAGAAAATAAAGCTTTGCCTTTCCAGAATAGTCCACAACAGGAGAAAATTCGTCAAGAACTTCCTTGATGCCGTTTTGAATGAAATCTTTGAAAGAGTTTTTCTGGATTTCAAGAAGAGGTGGAATATCGATATAATCTTTGAGTTGAGCAAAAGTATATCTTTCCGTTTTTCCAAATTTTTGTTTTCTGATGATGTTTGACATAATCACTACCCCTTAAAAAAATTTCTGAAGAAGATTGTGCAGAAACAAAAGTTTCTTTCGCAATGTTTTATTGGCGTGTAAAAACCAAAAAAAAGGGACTTAGGGGGTCAAAAAAACTCCCTAATTCCCATCATTTTAAGTTAAATTTTATAAAATTTTCCAACATTGCGCCAATTAACTAACTCATTATACCAGATAGAAAAACATAAGTCAATAGATTTTTAGCAAAAATTTGTAATATTTTTATAATTATTTTCGCAAAACACAATGTTCGACAAATTTTTCATTGCAAACAACAATTTTTTAGCGCAATTTCAAGAAGCAACACTTCTTATGGAGAGATTTTAACACAAAACAAAATTTTTAATCAAGCAATTTTAAAACATTTTCAAAATTTTGTCTGCAAAAATTTTGGCAAATCTCTTCATCAAAAGCAAAAACTAATTTCTAACAGTTGGCACACCATACAAGTTGAGATAGAGCGTATAGTTTGTTGCAGCCCCTGCATTTTGTTGAGTCGAGAAAGTCACATCGCAGAAGTAATACACTTCACTTGTTCCTGGCAAAATGCTGTCTTCAATGATTTCATCAGCGGTTCTGTTTAAGGTCGCGTTTTCGTCTTCATCCAAAGCCACATAAATGTGTTCGCTGACCGTGCCTCCACTTTCGCCAGACAAATCAAGAGCAGAAGCGCTTCCTGTCACGCTCATGAAAGTGTTTGAAATTGTGTGAGCCAAATTTGACCTGTTGTTTCCGATGATTGGACCAACATAAATGTTTACGCCACTTCCATAAACTTGCATGTTGACGTTGACAGAAATTTGAATGTTGTTTTCAGAATTTTCTGTGTTAATCACAGAAACAACTCCACTTTGAACAAGTTCGCCAACAATTCCACCAAGACCAATCTCGGTGATGTTGAGCCCACGAACTTCAAGCCCGCTCTGAACATCGACATTTTCAAATGTCACTCTGTTTGTTGTGGAAATATTTCCAGCAAGACCGCCAACAACTTGCAAACCAACCAACGACCCGCTCATGTCGACATCAGAAAGGTTGACCGACTCAGTTATCACACCCGCAACGCCGCCCAAATAAGCAATTCCAGTGCGAGAAGTTTCGTTGCTGGTTTGAATTGACTGCGAAACTGAAATGTTGTCAATTGAGCCGCCACTTATCAAACCTGCAAAGCCACCAACTGCTTCTGGTTCAAACGGAACTTGTCTGAAGTTTGTGAAATATCCGTTGAAGCCGACAACATCCACACCGCTGACCAAACCTTTGCTTTCTCCAGCAACAAGTCCGCCGTATGTGTATGCATTTATGAGCATATCAGCATTCATCACAACGTCAATGTCAGAAACGCTGACACCAGCATCAATAAGCCCAAACATAAGTCCAGTCTTTGCACCCAAAACAGAAATAGCTCTGCTCAAATTGCTGTTTGAGAGCGTTCCACTTCCACTCAAAACACCTGCCAAACCGCCAGCAAATGAATAGTTTTCAAAGTTGCTGTTTGAACTGTCAAAGTTGTTCAAAATTGTGCTTGCTTGCGTTCTAGCTTTTGCCCCAAGTTGAGAGTTGACATTTTGCATTCTGAAGTTTCCAAGTGTCAAACCAACAGCACCGCCAACAATATTCTTGCCGACAACAATCAATTTAGCTGAATTTTCGGTCATAAGTTCCACATCGACGTTGAAGATTTTTCCGCCGTCAACTCTTCCTGCCAAAGCACCAACAACATTTGCGTTTGAGAAAGACACGGCAACAGGTCTCAGTGTGAAGTTCATGACAGTTCCGACAGCGTCCAACAAACTTGACCTGCCGACTTCAGCAAACAATCCCGCATAAGTCATCGGGTCGCTTGACAAAAGTGAAATGTTTGAAACCGTCATAAAGTTACCTTCAAAATAGCCCATAAATCTTGTTGTGAAAAGTTTGCTGTTGAAGATATATTCAGAATAATCAATGTCGCTTATCAATCTATAATATCTATAGTTGTAATTTGCAGCGTTGTTTTCTTGCAAGATATAATTTTCCATTGTTTCAGCATCGCTTATCAAAATTGGATTGTAAACCGTTCCAAGCGCATCTGAAGTGTAAGTGTAAATATATCTTGCATAAGATGCTCCTGTTGTTGCATCAACAACAGTTTCAATTCTGTCCAGTTCTCTTTGAGAGAAAGCCACAATGTTTGGCGCAACAAGTTCAATTCTGCCCGTGTTGAACGCTGCACCGCCAAAATTTGCAAAGTTTGTTGTGTCGTTGTTGAAGAACCAAACCGAACTTGTGTCTCTTCCCTGTGTAACAACAAAATTTGAGAAATTGTCCATGTCACCAAAAGCTTGAATGGAAAGTTTTTCAATTTCAATTTGTCCAGCGACATTTCTGATGTCACCCACACCTTCGTTTATGCCACTGTCTTGCAGATAGAAACAGTCAAGAATTGTTCCATCGCTTGTGGTTTCATTGTCAGTGATAAGATAGTTTGCTCTCGCAAAACCATAGTTTGAGCTTTGCAAATTTTCAAAGATGCTGGTTGAGAAACATCTTGCAATGTTGCCAGAGTTTTCAAACACAAAACCAGCCGTGAACGCACCACTTTGAATAAGTCTTGTGTTTGAGTAACAATCTTCAATGGTGTTTGTGTTTGTAAATGCAAAACCCGCAACATGGTTGCTGGACAAGATATAATTTTCTGTGCCGTCATAATAAAGCTTGCCCGCTTCAGGATTTCCGCTGACATAAGATGTGTAAATTTGACCATTGTTTTCAATGACAAAGCCAGCAGTGTATTCAGTTGCTGTGGCACTTCTCAGCGTGCCGCCGACAAACGCCGAACTTGCAATCAAGCCTGTATTTGAATTTACCCCCACAAAGCCCGAAAGATGAGCATTGCTCAAAATTCTGACGCTCGAGCGAGAGTTTGTGATATATCCATCATTCATTGCGACAAGTCCAGCGACATAAGAATCAGTGAAGGTCACAGAGTTCAAAATTGACAATGTGTTTTCATAAGCTTCGCTTTCCACCGAACAGTTTGTGATTATGCCGGCGTTGTTTGCCGCCAAAAGCCCAACGTTGAAAGTTTCAACGTTCAGTCTGAAGTTGACCGCGCCAGAAAGTTTGACCGTGACATTTTGAATGACTGTGTCAGCACCAATGCTTGAAAAGACGCCAACATCAGACAAATCTGTGAAGTTGTAAGTTCCATTCAAAATCAAAGCATAACCATTTCCGTCAAGACCCGCAATGTTTGTTGAAATCGGTTTAAATTCTTCCATTTGATGAGCTGTTGCATATTCATTCCCTGGCAAAACAATGTCGTCAAGCAAAATATACCACTCACCTTCACGCATATCCAAAAATTCTTCATAAGTTCTCACAGGGTTTGGGCTGTCTTGCGTGCTTTGGTTGTGCACATCGAAAGAAAACTCGGTGTAAATTCTGTTTTCGTTTGAAACTGAACTGAAAGAATATCTTCCGTTGAGCATTGTATAATAAGCGCCCGCCGAGAAATGATAGATGTCGCTTTCGGCATTGTAAACAACAAGAGGCGTCACAGTGAAGCCATTGATTGTGAAATAATCATTTCTCAAAGATGTCGAAGCGGTCAAAGTTGTGACAGCGTTGTTGTAATAAACTTGCCAAGTGATGTTTTGTGTCATTTCATTGACAAAATTTTCTACTTCACTTTGGATTTCAGAGTTTGTTGTGTCATATTCCAAAAAGTTTCTGATGTCAAACTCGAGTCTATAAGGGTTTCCGACTGCGGTGCTGATAACTCCATTGCTCATGCCGCGCACAATGTCTTCGTTTCGCCCTTCTTGATAAACATAGTCGACAACATATTCCATCACATAAAGTTCCAGCGTATCTTCAAATCTAACCACATTTCCGTCCACAATTTTTGTGGCTGTTGTGATGATGTCCACCCTATAACCATTGTCATTGTTGTAGCTTATTGGATTTGAAGTGACTTGCAAAACATAATTGCCATTCACTTGCGAGATGTTGACGATGTTTAAATTGGTTGAACGAATTGAAATGTCTGTTTCTGGGCTGAAACCATAGTAATTCAAAACCATGTCATAAGAAAGACCACGAGCGACATAATATCTTCCGCCATAAGCTTCTTTATCGGCAAATTCGAGCTGAGCATAACTTCCAAGCTGAATTGTCAGTGGCAAGGTCTGTGTTTTTGGAAGGTCATTTCCATATCTCACTTCAACATCAAAGCCAGCTTCTTGACCGTCTTCAACATTTACTGACGGCATGAAGTAAGAAACATAAATCTTGCCAACATAGCTCACTGAAGCATTTTCGTCTGCAAAACTTTCATTTAAGTTGTCAAAAAATTCCATAAGTTCGGCATATGTGAAAGACAAAGTGCCGTTCGCATAATCTCCAAATGTCGGTGCCAAAACATATTCCACTTCGGTCTGTCCAACTTTTTCATAGACAAAAGTCAAAGTGGCTTCGTTTGCGCCAGATGCATAATTTGCCGCATTGTTTGAAATTGATATTTCGTCAAAGATGCCTTCAACTGGGTCAAGCGTGATTTCCAGCAGACCTCTTTGAGAAGGAACAATAACATAATCTTCCACAGAAATGTCCGACATATGTGAGAAGTTGCTGATGCTGATTGAATTTATCTTGGCTTCGGTCAAATTTATTCTTATTGAATAAGTCACACCTTCTTCAAGCTGGCTGGCATAGAAAGTGACAACATATTCGCCATAGATATCTCTGTTTGTCAAAAATCTGTTGCTCAAAGTGTTGACTTCGCAGGTGTAGTCAAACACATTTTGCTCACCCGCTCTTCTTTCAAAATGGAGATTGAAGAATTGGTCATTGTTTGAATAGTCGCCGCCATAATTGATATAGCTTTCCCAAGTGTTTTCATTGATGTCGCCGACCGCTCCTGGCAATCTGTTTTGAATAAGCTCGCCATTAAAGAACACTTGATAGAACAAAAGTTCTTGCGGATTTGTCGAAACAACCGTGATTGTGTCACTGAAATCGCCATTTGATTGCAAATTAAACGAGCCGAAGTTCCCTTTGATTGAAGTGGCTTGTTCGCGATATCTGACATTGAGATTGATTTCGGCGTTTGACAGCTCGTAGAAATAAGTGTAGGTCGTTCCGTCAACCACAATTTCCGTTTTCAAGACAGGCACAAACTGATAAGTGTCGGTCGAAGTTTCGTCAGGATTTTTGTTTGGATTTTTATATAAAAACACTGTTTGATTGCTTATTTCAACTCTTGAGAAATAATTTTCGTCATCTTTTGGCGAATAATCAACTGTCATTTGATAGTTTTTGGTCAAAACATAGTTGACATTTCTATAGTTTAAAACGCCATTTCCCGAAATGAACACTCTTTCGCCGTCAATAAGATAGTCTTCGCCATCAACTTTGTCGAGAGAATAACTTGGAACAAGTTCCAATCTGGATGTCGAATTGCCATAAATTGTGGATGTAGAGTTGTTATTGACAAGCACACCATCAGATGTTTTGCTTGTGTAGAACATTGAAGTTGTCACGTTTTTATCAAAATAGTTGACCACATAAACATAAATTTGTCGCGTCGTTTGAGTGTTGACAATGCTTGACAGATTGATGATTGCAAGCCCCGGTCGTCTCAGTGTGATGTTTCCGTTTATATCAATTGACAAAATGCTTGTGCTTGAAGAAACAATGTTCACTTCTTGATTTGTCAATGCGAAAGGATAGAACGGATTGTTTGGCGTGTAAACATTGAGCGTTTCGTTGAGCTCGTCAATTTGAACTTGAGAAGCTGTTGTGCCATTCAGCACGCTCTCCACCGAGAAATAATACATAAAATAGACTGTCGGACTGTTTGGCTGATCAGACGTCATGACAAAGTCACTGTCTTCAAGCCCCAGTTCAACCATCTTCTTTTCAAATTCGAAGGTGTTTCTGATGTAATAATTGTTGTTTCCGCTGCTTATTCTTTCAACAACAATATAATCTCCATAGAAATTGTCTGTCGAAGAAGAATTTGCATTGACAACTGTGGCAGATGCGGCATTCTCGCCGTCAAACAAAACGATGTCATCTTTGTTTCTCTGCAAATAAGACGAAACAGTGAAGATGTCAGTTCCATAAGCGGCGTTGTTTCTTGAAGCATTGCCGATTGCGAAGAATGCATCGCCTTTTGAAGTTGTGTCAATTGCTCCGTCAGGAAAAGCGTTTGTTTTGATGATTGCCGCAGCATAGAACGCACTTCTGCCGTCGTCAACTGCTTCAATGGTGTTAGGTTCAAAATAAGACCTGCCGTTGTCGTTATAAGCTGTCGAATAGACATCAAAGCCGACAATTCCGCCGACGTATTCTTGTGCTCTCAAAAACATTCTTGAAGTGTTGTCTCTGAAAGTTATTCTTCTGGTGTTGACTGCGTCGACATAGCCAGCAATTCCGCCGACATAATCGACACTGTCGACAAGTGCTGTGGTGTCAATCTCTCCGCCTACCAATAAGTTTTCAATCAAGCTGCCGTCATTTGCGTCAAGATAGACATCGCCGATTTCAATTTCTGGCAAAAGCAAATCGGTTGCGCCGCCGCCAGCACCGACAAAGGTTGATTGAGTGTTGAAAGAAGAAAGCCCGACAGCTCCGCCCACGGCAACATTCTGATGCCCGTTGTTTGAACCAACGCCCGTCACGTCGATGAGCGTGTAAGCTGAATAAGACGAATAGCCATAGAGTGAAAGGTTTTGAGAAGTGATGCGTTTGATTTGCCCGCTTGAAAAACCAGCAATTCCGCCCGCAAAAACGTTGGAATAGCGCATGTTTATCGTCAAAGCATCGTTGAAATATGCCAAAATCTTTGAAGTTCCGTTTCCACTTTCATAGAATGTGAAATCTTGCAAAATCAGACCATAGTTGACACCAGAAATTGCTCCAACATAAACAACCGAGTTGTCTGCCGTGTCAATTTTCGAACTTGAAACACGTGTGCCAACGTTGACGAGTTCGCCTTCATTGACAGCCGCAACCAAGCTTAGATAGCCACTTCCCGGCATGTCAAGATTGAAACTTCCAGACACTGAAATGTTGTTGATTGTCGGAGTGAAGCTGCGTTCTTCTCCGTTTACATAATAGGTGTAGTTGTCATTGATTTTTGCAAACAAGCCGCCATAATAAACACCATCAACTTCTTCAAGAAAATTGTTTTCTGTGACAACAACATTTGTGATTGCCGCTTGAGAGCTTGTGCCGACAATTGAGCCGCTGAAACCAACAACCGTCTTTCCTTCTCCGTCTGTTAAAATGCCGATTGGAGTGAAGTTTTCAACACTTGTCATGTCAATCACACTGGCAAGCTCATAGTGACTTCTCAAAGTGATTTCGTTTGTGTTTATGTTTTGAATATCTTCCACAGTTTCAAGAAGATAAGGGTTGTTGATCGAACCATTTCGATATTGGAAATCAATTTCAATAGGTCTCAAATTGCTGTTTATCGACGAATAGTTGTCGCCCCATTCAGATGGATAGATAAAGATTGTTCCCGTCAAGCTATCTTCAATGTCGACGATATCGTCTTGATGAGCGTTGAAGAAGTTTTCGCATGAGAAAGTTATGGAATAAGTTCCCGTTTCTCTTCCACTATAGTCAATTGTGTAGTCGAGAATTGAATATGGATTGTCGTTTGTTCGAATGATGTCAACATTCAAATTTTTGTTTGTTGAATTTGTCGGATAAGTGTAAACGCCCAAAGTGTAAGTCAAAACATCATTTGAAAAGTTGAGTTCTGTCACGCTGGAAGTCAAAGAAATGCTTTCAACCGATTGAAAAGGTCGACAATTTATTGTGGCATCAAATCTTCTCGTCAAGTTTCTTTGTCTGACGTTTGAACTCAAAGTCAACTGATAATCAAATGTCGAAGTTGTGCGATAAGTAAAGTTGTTTAAGTCAAATTCACCAAACACATCCACAGAATAAATCATATTTTCGAATTCGATTGTATAGATAAGCGTGTTTATAACGTTTCCTAAATCATCTTTTTCTTCATAAACATAAGTGTCGTTTTGGGCATAGAACATCAAGCTGTTGTTCAAAACAAGTTTGATTGTTTTTGGAGTTTCCACCTGATTTCCGTCTTCATCGGTCACAGAAATTGTCGCCACGATTGACGGACTGATAGCTGTTCCTGCAGCATCTTGTGCATAGAAATAGATATACTCTTGGTCAAAAGTGGTGTAGTTCATAAATGTTCCGATTTGACTGTCTTGAACATAATATTCCAAACCATCTTGAACTTGAGTCGGGTTGTTGAAGAACTCAGGCAACGCACTTGACAAGAAAGTATAACGATAAAAACCAAAAGAACGCTCGTTATTTGCCGTCACAGAGAAGCTGACCGAAGCACTTTCGTCGTCTCCGCCACGATAAATTGTGTTGTTCAAAGCGTAGTTGTTGCCATTTCTGAGATAAAATTCTTCCAAAAGAGAATAAGAACTTATGTATATTATATAGTTCAATTCAATAGGCAAAGTCCTAAAGTTTTCAATTGTTTGTCCAGTCAAAGTTAAGTCAACAGCAACATATCCATTATCTAAAGTTGTGATGCGATAGTTTGCGCCTGTGGAGACCACAGAAATAATCCCCGCTTCTCGTGGAACAAACTCAATGTTTTCTCTTGTTGTGTTTGCCACAACATCCAGATAAGCCAAGCTTCCAAACGTCACTCTGTCACGAGTTGAAGAGTTTAAAATTTCCATGGAAACGATGTTGTTATATTCTTCCTGACCGTCACTCAAAACAGCAAAATTTGTCACCGCATCGTTGCCTTCACTGGAAAGCTGAATGGATGTTGTTTCTGCTTTGAGCGTTCTTGAAACATTGAAAGTGAGGGTTATCATCATGCCGTTGTCAAGATAGATGTTGTAATATCCCGTGCCAATTGCTTTTGGAGTTATTGACAAATTGAGAAAATTCCCTGCAAGGTATGGATTTTCGTCATGAGTGTCTATATCAACGACATCATCGCCGTCGTCAAGGCTGTAAATTGTGTATTGAAAGAGTTGGTCGGCATAGATAACATTGTTGAAATCTTGCGTTCCGGCTTCAAAATCTAAGTTGAATGTGCGGTTGTAATTTTGATAGTTGGCGTCAACAAAAATATCCCTTGCGCCTTCAACAATTTCAAAAGTTATCGGCAAAACAATCTCATTGGTCTCTTGATTTTGCAAAATATCACTTTTTAAATGCACAGTCAGCGTGATTTCGTCAATTCCTTCGCAGTCATAAGCTCCGCGGATATAGAATGGCACACTCAAATCTGTGTAAAGTCTGCCTGTTCCGTCTGGGTCAGAAACGACGTTGATGCCATTGTAAGTCAAATCGAGATAACTTGCGTCAAACTCGAAATAAATTCCGTCAAAATTTGGCGAAGATTCCAAGCCCGAAGCGACATCAAAAACAAGCTCATTCCAGCCAAATTCTGGAAATTGATAATAGTTGTAGAGAGTGATTTTTTCAGGTTCTGGCGTGCCGTTGACAAGAAGTGCATTTGGAGCGATTTCAATGTTCGCCTGAAAATCTTTTCTCACATGCACGCTTTCGTCGTCGATATCTTGAGCAATGTTATACATGATTTCAATGGTAAATCTTGTCTCTGTTTGCGTCTGAGAATTTTGAGAAATTTTAAAATATCTCACATTTTCTTGCGGTTCTTCGCCTTCATAATTGAAAAAGTCAATGTCAACATAGTTGTTGGACTGCGACTTAAAAAATTCGATTGGAGAACTGTCGACAATTTGGTCTTGTGCGAAAGAATTGTTCAGAGTGATTTTCAAAACATATTCTCTCATATATGTGTTGTTTGGAACAACTCTGATTGAGTCATCTTCAAAAGGTTGAAAGTCAATTTGCTGCGTTTCAGGGTCGATATAGCCGCCTTCCACAGAAAATTCCAAACTTGGCAAAACATAAACCGGCGAAACAACATACAAAATGTTTTCGTAAGCGTCTCCACCATTTTCTGGCAAAGAATGGTCATAGACCGCAAGCATCAAAATTTGACTTTGAAGTTCGACATTGTGATTGGCATCCTGATACTGCAAAATTAACGAGTTCCCAGTGTCTGTTTTGTTCAAAACCACTCTGTCAAATTGGATGATATCGATGTTTATTGGCAAACTCACCCCATCTGAAAAAGTGGCGTAAGAGTTTTGTTCATTGGTTTCAATGCCCACCAAGTCATAATTTTTCAATTCTTCAAGGTCCAAAGCGGGCGTGAGATAGCCATCCACATCCAAAACTGGTTCGAGATAGAAATAAGAGAGCTCTTTGTGAGTTGTGTTGTTGTCAAAATCAAAAATGTCAGCAGTCGGAACAAAATCCGTTTCGTTTGAAACATAAAGCACACTGTTGTCATATTCCATTGAAGAAGAATATTGTTCCACATTGATGTCAACATAACAAGTTTTGCCACCTTGCAACGTTTTAACTTCAAGTCTGCCCGTTCCGCCCGCAGTTCCAGTCACAGTGACTTGAAATTCGTTGTCGCTTAAATAAATAGGCTCTGAATAAGAGAAAATTTCGGTTTGCCCGTCGGAAAGTGCATTAATTTGCACCCTGTTGCTGAAGCCGCCGACATAATTTTCAAGTGTAAACACCACTGTTTCGCTGTCGTCTTTGTTTAAAACCAAGTTTTGCTGGTCAGCCGTTAGCTGAATATTGCTGTAATCTCTGTTGCAGCCGACAAAAAAGACACCTGCAAACAAAAATGCAAACACGCCACACAAACCTATTAAAACGTTTTTCAAAACTTTTGACATACAGTTCCTTTTAATTTAAAAATCAACCGCCAAACAATTTTTTAACATAATCTTGAGCAATAATTTGAATTGTTGTTCTTGAAGTTGGGCTGGTTATCAAGAAAGCTTGACCAATTCCCGCAGTAACAATGGAGTTTTGTTCTTCTTGATTTATTCCGCCCGACTTTTCGTAAAGCTGAACCAGGTCATTGATATCACTTGGAGACAGCGAGAAAATCATAGAATATTGACACGCATTGATAACCGCAGTCGATTGACGTCTGATTTCTTCAGAGCCAACAAAGTCGGAGATGTTCTGCGTGATGACAATTTCCATTCCACCATATTTTCTGATACGCTTAGCCATTTGAGCCATAAAGTCCAAAGCGATAGGATATTTCGGATTGATGAAGATGTGAGCTTCATCGACTGCAACGACAATTTTTCGATTTTTATTATATTTTTTGTTAAACTCTTTATTATTGATAATTTCGTTATTTAAATATCTAAACACAAGAAGCATCTGCGCGTTGATAACTGTTGAGTTGTTTCCAGCAACAAGCGATTGGAAGTTGAAAGTAACAAAATTTTCATTGGTTTCAATTGAAGTTGGACCATTCCAAAGTGCACTGTTTCTTCCACCAGAAGCAAACTTTTTGATATAAGTTTCCACAGTCATCAAATTTCGAAGTGAAAATTCGTCTTTCGCCGTTTTAATTCTTCTCAAAATAAGGTCATATAAGTCGTCAAAAGTCGGATAATCTTCTGGTTTAAGCTTGGAAAGATTTGTTTTGTAGGTAATATGTTTTTCTTTATACATGTCAAGCACGAGGGAGTTTAAAACTTCAAACGCGTCGGCATTGATACCTTCCAAAATAACTCTGAAAAACTGTTCCAAAAACTGCAAATGCTGTGGAAAAGAGTCGTCGACAACTGCTTCAACCTTTTTGACTTTTTCAATTGGTCTGCCAAAGTCGTCAAATTCAATCTCTTCTTCTTCGGTTTCGTCTTCAGAAGCCTCAAGTGAAGAAATGACGTGGAAAGGATTGATAATTCCGTGTTGAGAAGAGCCGACGTCGATAAACTTTCCGCCAAGATTGATTGTCAAATCTTTATATTCGTTTTCTGGGTCAAGAATAAAGATTTTGCAGTTGTCAGCCGCCAAATTGGTCAAAAGCGTTTTTGTGGCATAACTCTTTCCTGAACCAGATTTTCCGATGACCATCATGTTTGAATTGACTCTTTCTCTGTCACGCTTGAAAAAGTCGACGAAAACTGGATATTCATTGTCGCCCAAATAAATTCCGTTTGGGTCTTGCAAAGCATTTGAAATGAATGGGAAAGAAGCTGCCAGCGTTGAAGTCGGAATGCCTCTCATGTTGTTTTTAAAGTCGTCACGCCTTGAAACGTTTGAAGAAATAAAGCCGTCAATCTGTCTTGAGAACAATTCGCTATATTTAAAGCCCTGTTGTTTAAGCATCGCTCTGACATCTTTTTTTGCCGCATCTTCAGCCACGATGTAGGTGTTGACATTGTAAAGCTGTTGGTTGTTGTTTTTCAAGCTGACCAACAAATCTCTCAAAGTGTCAAGGTGGGTTTGAAGTTCGATTTGAGTGGAACTTCTTCCAGCTTTGTAAAGTTTTGATTCCATTTCCATGATGGCACGGTCAATTTGCTTTTCGCTGTCAAGTTTTGCCATTGGAGAAAACTTCATAACAACTTTTGTTCTGTCCATCAAAAAGAACTGTGCACCCCAAGCGTTTCCGACTTGCAGCGGATAGTCTGTCAAGCTATAACAACGATAACATTGGTCGTCAATAAAATAACGAGCGATATTGAATTTGATTTTATTTGGAGTTGCCCAATTTATATATTCGGTCATTGGCAAAATTTCCAAATCACGCTCATCAAAATCTTTTCCCAAATTTGCCTTCAAGAAAACGATAAGCTCCGTGCCAAGAAGTCGCCTTGATATCATTGGGTTGAGCGAAGAAGCCATGGCATTTATCATGCCAGTCACAGTGTTGTCCAAAAGTTCCATATCTTTGTCATAAACAACAAGATAGAAATGGTCTTTAAAGACTTTGGCTTGCCTGTTCATAAATTCATAAAGCGAAACTCTCTCTTCAAAAATTGGCGAACGCGCGTCAATTTCTTTTTGAGTGATTTGACCGTCGTATTGCATGTCATACAAAACGTCGTATTTGTGGTTTTCGTTGTATATGTATCTATCCAAAATCATCGGCTTGGAAATTTTGACAATTTCACAAGTTTGGTCCATGCTCAAACGTCTGAGCGCGTTGGCAAAACCTTCAATGACGTTGTCTTGATAATATTCCGTCAAAAGAGTGAAAAACATTGGTTGAATTTCAATGACCTGAGCATAATAAGGCCCAAAGTTGATAAACTTGTCTTGATAAAGCCCTTCATAAGCAATCATCTCGTGGATGTCAGATTTTTTCTTGTCACTGCCCTTTGTGAACTTCTTTTTCTGAACAGAATATCTGAGCAAAAACACCAAAGTGTTGTAAAAACGAGTGTCGTCAGTGAATTTCAAAAACATTGAAATGGCAATGATACACCAAGCAATGCCAATCCAAACGTTGAAATTTGGAGCAATATTTTCCGCAAAGTTTGTCATAAACAAAATGATGGCAATGGCGGCAAAAATCAAACCGAGCAAAATATCCAGCCCAGTGACGCCCCTGATAAACTCTGATTTGACCTTGGTTTTTCTTGGAATAATTCTTACCATAACTTCCCCTTTGATTTCGATTTTCAAAGCAGCGCAAATATTCAGTAAATTTATATATATTTATGATACTACAAATGCCATCAAAAATACAAATAAAATGAATAAAAAAATCATAATCGTTGCGAACAATTTTAAACAAAAAAATAAAATTAAAAATCAATTAAAAATTCAAAAAACAACAAAAAATAAGCAAAAATTTATCAAAAAATGCATTTTTTGCTTATTTTTTCAATTATTTTATTATTTTTTTGAAATTAATCTCTTTTTAACGCAAAAAACAATTGGTTCAATTTGTTGTGAAGTCTTGCCTTTTCCACCATTGAGCGAGTGACAATATCGTTTTTTGAAATCAACCTTTCATTGTTATAACCAAAGATATCTTGCAAGCAAACTTTGCCAAGATAATAAGAAGTTGAGAGATTTATTTTCTCAGGTTTCGTCATACTTTGAACCTTGACAACAACATCTTGCAAATCAGTTTTCGAAAATTTTTCAAAAGTTTGTTTTTTTCTACGCTTTTTGGTTTCCACAAAAACGACGTTTTCGCCAACAGTTTTTATCATCTTTGGCAAAAGTTCACATTTTGTTGTGACCAATTTTTCACATTTGTTTTTTTTAAATTTCAAATCAACAATTTGACCGTAAGACAGACAATTTTCATCCAAAACATCCAAGCCTATCAAACTCGAAGTGCGATTTGAAACAAACTCCAACTTCGAACTGTCCTCAACCAAAATATAATTTGGAGACATTTTCAAAATGTTGTCCAGCTTTATCAGATATTCTCCTTCTGTTTCTTCATCTGCAACATAATATCCCAGCAAGGTCAAATCGGCATCCAAAGCAACATCCAAAACATAACCCAACCTTTGACCTTGTTTTTGTGACAAAACAATTTTTGAAATATTTTCCATTTCAAACTCCTTACATTTATTTATGTTGAAAAAGAAAAAAATAGAAAAAAATAACCAAAAAAGCTTATTTTTTGCATTTTTTGACATTTTTTGACAAAATTTTTGCAATTTTTTGTTTTTAAAAATATTTTTGACAACAAAAAATAAATGTGTTATAATAACTTTTGTTAGGAGAAATTATATGAAAAAGAAAAAAGAGATAACAAAAGATATGACCATTGGCGAAGCTTTGTCAATCAATGAAAATTTGTCGGAAATCTTTTTGGGCTTTGGCATGCATTGCATTTCTTGCCCTGTCAGCCAAATGGAAACCATTGAAGAAGCCAGCATGGTTCATGGTGTCGATGTTGACTTTTTGCTCAAAAAGCTCAACGAAAATGTTTAAAGAAAAAGACTGAATTTCTTCAGTCTTTTTTTTATTCCAAAAGTTCAGAAATCAAACTTTTAAGCTTGTCAACATTATCTTTTTTCTTTGCAGAAAACAAAATTTGATTTTTTCCAATTTCGATTGGTTTTTTGAGCAAATCACTTTTGTTTAAAATCACAAGACGATTGTCTGTTGCGTTTAAATCGTCCAAAATTTGATTTGTGATTTCAATATTCTTTTTGTAAAATTCGTCTGAAACATCCACAACATGCAAAATTAGGTCAGCATTTTGCACTTCTTCCAAGGTCGCCGAAAAGCTCTCGACCAGTTCGTGCGGCAGCTTGCTGATGAAGCCAACAGTGTCTGTCAAAAGGCAAAATTTGTTGTCGCCCAAAAACAATCTTCGATTTGTGACATCCAGCGTGGCAAAAAGTTTGTCATCAGCATAAACACTTTCTTTGGTGAGCAGATTGAAAATGGTGCTTTTGCCAGCATTGGTATAACCACCCAACACCACACTTTTTATGCCATTTTTTTCTCTCAAAATTTTGTTTTGACGTCTGGAATTTTTGATTTTTTCAATTTCTCTTTCCAGTGTCAAAATTTCTTTTTCCAGCTTTCGCCTATCAAGTTCAAGTTTGGTTTCGCCAGGCCCACGCATTCCCGCGCCCTTTCCGCCAAATCTGCCAGCGCTGCCCTGCATTGAAGAAAGTCTGGTCAAGAGATATTTGTTTTGAGCAAGCTTTACTTCAATCTTGCCTTCACTTGATTTTGCATTGAGCGCAAAAATGTCGATGATAAGCAAAATTCTGTCCAAAACCTTGATGTTGAGTTCGTCAGACAAATTTCGAAGTTGAGAGCCTGTCAACTGAAAATCAACCACCAAACAATCGCACGGATTTGCTTTTAAAAACTGTCTTATTTCTTCCACCTTGCCGCTGCCCATGACTGTGCGCCTGTTGAAAGCATCAATGCCTTGACTGAAAATTTTGACAACTTCCATGCCCGCAGAAAAACACAGCCTGCTGATTTCAGCGAACTGATATTGTTTGTCTTTTTCATTTTGCACTGGGCAAAAAATGACAACTTTTTCTGTTTGTTCTTCGATTATCTGATGCATTTTGCTCATGAGCAAATTTTAACACAAAAATCAAAAATTCCAAACAAAAAACGCAAAAAATGCTATGTAAAAGGCAAAAATCAGTTAGATTTTGCCAAAATTTCTCCATTTTCGGTTGAAATGATGATGGAAAATTGTTCGTTGTCAACATTCAAAACTGTGAAACACCAAAAAACGCCGTCAAAATTGTTTGCACGCTTGTCCATAACTCTCAAATAACATTCTGCATTCAAACCTTGATAGTTTTTCTTTGCCGTGATTTTGTCGCCCAGCTCTTGAGTGGCAATTTCAAGTGCCTCGTCAGAATTTATACCAAAATTTTTGGAGATATTTTCCAGCGCCAATGTCACATCTTGATAAGTTATCTCAATGGTCTCATCGCCCGTAAGTTTTTGTTCCAAATCCACCATATAGGCATTGTTCAGAGTGTTGAGTTCCAATTCTTGTTCAGTTTTGTTTCCGTCTATTGAAACCTCGACTTTAATAATGCTTGAAAGTTCTGTTTGACTGAAAGTCAGACTCAAAAGTGTAAAATCTACACATTTCCCATTTTTGCCGTCCAATTTGTAAGTTTCTTCTCGTTGCCCTGAAGATAACGCACAATAAAATTCTTCATTTTCGCCATAGTAATAGACATCTGTCCGTTCTGACATGTTGGCTTTGACAACATCGAAAGTCGACTGCCCGCAACCAAAAAAAGTTAGGCCAACACAAACCAACATCAATGCAACAGCAACCTTTTTCATAATCTCTCTCCTTATTTTTTTGCTACATTCATTCATTATGTTTGTAAAATCCGCAAAATGTGTTAAAATATTGTAGAAAAAAGGATTTTTATGATGAAAAAATTGGATTTTTATTTCAAAGACTGTTTAAAGAAAGGTTATTGTCTTGGCGCTTACAATTTCAACAACTTAGAAACCTTGAAAGCAATTTGCCAGGGCTGCCAGTTGAGCAATTCGCCCGCAATTGTTTCTGTCAGCGAAGGCGCGCTGTCTTATATGGGCAAAGATTTTGTTGTGCCACTTTTTGAAAGTGCAAAAAAGGCATATAAAGCAACAATCTTTCTTCACTTGGACCACGGAAAAAGTTTTGAAATCTGCAAAAAAGCCATTGACCTTGGCTTTGAAAGCGTGATGATTGACGGAAGCGCTTTGCCTTTTGACGAAAATGTCAAATTGACAAAAAAAGTTGTGGCTTATGCGCACAAAAAAAATGTTCTCGTGGAAGCCGAACTTGGTGTTTTGGCTGGCATTGAAGACACTGTCAGCGCAGACAAACACATTTTCACCGACCCGCAAAAAGCCAAAGAGTTTGTCGAAAAAACGGGCTGTGACAGTTTGGCAGTGGCAATCGGCACAAGCCACGGAGCATACAAATTTAAAGGCAAACAAGAGTTGCGTTTTGACATTTTGAGCGAGATTGAAAAACAAATTCCAAAAACACCACTTGTTTTGCATGGAGCATCAAGCGTTCCACAACAATATGTCAAGCAGATTGAGAAATTTGGCGGGAAACTTGACGGTGCGGTTGGAATCCCCGAAAAGTTTTTAAATGAAGCCGCCACGAAGCACAACATCTACAAAATAAATTGTGATACTGACATTCGCCTTGCTTATTTTGCCACACTGAGAAAAAACATTGCCGAAGAGCCACAAAATTTTGACTTAAGAAAGCCAAACAAACTGGCAATCGAAGAAATTGCAAAAATGATTTCAGAGAAAAACACAAAAGTTTTCAACAATTCAAACCACGTTTAAAAGAGAGGACAACATGAACGTATATAAAGATGACGCCGACCACAGCGGACACAGAACACGCTTGACAAAACTGATTAACAACACTGGCATGGACAGTGTCAGCGAAATTCAAGCAGTGGAATATTTTTTGACATATATATTTCCTCGTGGCGATGTCAATCCGTTGGCACACCGACTTCTGAATCGCTACGGAAATTTTGCCAACATCATTGATGCGTCGCTTGAAGATTTAATTCAAACTCCCGGCATAAATGAGCGAAGCGCAATGAAAATCAAAAATTTCAATCAAATTATGGATTATTACATCACATGCCGAATGAAGAAGAAAATCAATCTCAAAAACAACTCGGACCTTTTAGATTATTTGGAAATGCTTTTGAGATTTAAGAAAGTTGAAAATCTTTATCTTTTCGCAATCGACATCAGCTACAACCTGATTGAGCAGCGTTGCCTTGCCATGAACAACATCCGCAAAGTCGGCATAAATCCAATGGACCTTTACAATTTCATTTCTTCAACAAAATTGCACTGCCTTGTTGTCGCACACAACCATCCTGGTGGAACTGCATACCCTTCAAAAGACGATGGCGAAGCGGTCAAATATCTCGACAAACTTTTGGCTCCGCTTAACATAAGACTTGTCGACAGTTTGATTGTTGGCGCTGACGGAGTTTACAGCGAGCGTTCCAATGGCTTTCTTAGACATTTCCAAGACATCGACACAATCATAGATTTTGTTCAAAGAGCGCAAAATGAAGAATAAAAAACTCTATCAAGCTTGATAGAGTTTTTATTTCAATTTAAAAAGTGTGGTCGGTCTTGTCAGAGCGACATCAATTCTAAAGCCTTCGCCTTCAACAAAACCATGGTCGGCAAGTCGAGAAGATATGTAATTAAACGCCAACTCAGGCGTGTTGTTTTCTTTGCTCAAGTGTGAAAGCACAATCTGTTTTGTTCCGCTTGGCAACAATTTTTCAATAAACTCCGCAGATGCATCGTTGGAAAGATGTCCGTTTTGACCTGCAATCCTTATACGCAGAGAAAGCGGATATTTTTCACAGTTTTTCAGCATGTTCAAGTCGTGATTTGCTTCAAGATAAATGAGTTGGCTGCCCTGAACTGCTTTCAAAATTTGTTCATCGGTGTGTCCCAAGTCGGTCAAAATGCTGATTTTTTTGTCATTCTCAATCAAAGAATAGCCAAAACACTTCACATCGTGCGGAATTTCAACAGGATTGATGACCAAATCTTTGATGGCAAAAGTTTCAGTAAAAATTTTTTTGTTGTTGTCAGAAACTTTGCCAAGTTTGTTGTAAAGTGTTGCCCAAACATCGTTGTGCGCATAAACTGGCAAGTTGTATTTTTTGCTGAAAACATCGACACCTTTAATGTGGTCAGAATGCTCGTGAGTGACAACAATTCCGTCCAGGTCACTGCCCGTGACACCCAAAAGCGAAAGACGACTTTCCACTTCTTTGCAAGAAAGACCAGCATCCACCAAAATGCGTGTATTCTCCGTTTCAATATAAGTCAAATTTCCGTCACTTCCGGAAGATAAATTGATAACCTTCATTGCATTACATTTTAGCTCAAACAAAACAAAAAGTCAATTTAGTCTTTCTGTGCATTTAAGATTTTTTTCAAAAATTGACCAGTGTAGCTCTTTTCGCATTCGGCAATTTCTTCTGGCGTGCCAGTGGCGACAATTGTTCCACCTTCGTCTCCACCTTCTGGCCCAATGTCGATGATGTAATCCGCACACTTGATAACATCCAAATTGTGTTCAATGACGACAACCGAATTGCCGTTTCCAATCAGTCTATCCAAAATGGCGATAAGTTTTTTGACATCATACATATGAAGCCCTGTGGTTGGCTCGTCCAAAATATACATCGTTTTGCCGGTGTCTTTTCGCGAAAGTTCGGTCGCAAGCTTAACTCTCTGCGCTTCGCCGCCTGAAAGCGTTGTTGCTGGCTGCCCAAGTTTGATATAAGAAAGCCCAACATCATAGAGCGCTTGAATTTTCGACTTGATAGACGGCAAGTTTTCAAAAAATTTCAGTGCCTCTTCAACCGTCATGTCCAAGACATCGCTGATTGTTTTGCCTTTATATTTCACTTCAAGCGTTTCGCGGTTGTAACGCTTGCCGTGGCAGACTTCGCACGGAACAGTTATGTCTGGCAAGAAATACATTTCAATTTCTTTGACGCCAGCACCTTCACAAGCTTCGCAGCGACCGCCTTTGATGTTAAACGAAAATCTGCCCGGACCAAAACCACGTGCTTTGGCATCAGGAGTGGCAGCAAAAAGTTCTCTTATCGCTGTGAAAACGCCAGTGTAAGTGGCTGGGTTGCTTCGTGGAGTTCTGCCGATTGGTGCCTGGTCAATTGCAATGACCTTGTCCAGAACTTCAACATTTTTGATTTCTTTAAACTTTCCAAGCTCCAATTTGCTGTTGTTTAAGAGATTGGAAAGATATGGAAACAAAACTCCGTTCACAAGGCTTGACTTTCCGCTTCCCGAAACGCCAGTCACAAGCGTCAAGCAGCCTGTCGGAATTTTGACATCAATGTTTTTCAAATTGTTCTGCTTTGCACCAACAATGGTCAAAAAATCTTTCGGCACACGTCGCGTTTTTGGAATTTCAATCTTTTCTTCGCCACGCAAGAATTTTGCTGTGACCGAATTTTTGCTTTTCATGACCTGTTCGACAGTTCCGCAAGCGACAATTTCTCCGCCATGCACGCCCGCATAAGGTCCGACATCCACCAAATAATCCGCCGCCCTGATTGTGTCTTCATCGTGTTCAACAACAATCAAAGTGTTGCCCAAATCTTTGAGTTTTTTGAGCGACGCCAACAATTTTTCGTTGTCTCTCTGATGCAGACCGATTGAAGGCTCGTCCAAAATATACATAACCCCCACAAGTCCGCTTCCAATTTGCGTGGCAAGCCTAATTCTCTGCGCTTCGCCGCCCGACAAGCTTTCTGCCGAACGATTGAGCGTCAGATAAGAAAGCCCAACATCTTGCAAAAAGTTGAGTCGCGCCAAAACTTCTTTCAAAATTGGTTCAGCAATTTGAGTTTGTGTTTTGTTTAAGTTAAGTTTTTCAAATGTTGGAATTAAAATCTTTACACTTTGGCAACAATAGTCGTCAATGTCTTTTCGATTTATCTTGACAGAGAGCGCCGCTTCGTTCAAACGTTTGCCGTGACAAACGCCGCAAGTTTGTTCTCTCATAAATCTGCCGATTTCAAATTTGACATATTCGCTGTTGGTCTCGCGATAACGTCTGCGCAAATTGTTGATAATTCCTTCAAAATTGACCGACATGTTTCGTCTGCCATGTTCGGTGTCCACTTCAACATCAATTTTCTGCGTTCCCGAGCCAAACAACAAAATGTCAACCTTTTCTTTTGGAAGTTCTCTGACAGGCGTGTCCAAATCGATGTCAAAAGCCTTTGACAGAGCCACAAAATATGCTTTTGCCATTGATCCTTCTTCCACGCGCCAACCAGTCAGATTGAAAGCCCCTTGATTTATGGAGAGATTGGAGTTTTTCAGCACAATTCCTTCGTCTATGTCAAGTGTGTAACCCAAGCCTGTGCAGTGTGGGCAAGCCCCATATGGCGCATTGAAAGAGAAAAGTCTTGGCGAGATTTCTTCCAGCGTCCAGCCGCATTCTGGGCAGGCATAGTTGGTGGAATAAAGCTCTTTTCCGCTTTCGCTTTCCACATAAACAAGCCCGTCAGCCAATTTCAGAGCGGTTTCCAAACTTCCAGTCAAACGGCTGTCTTTGCCTTCTTTCAAAACAATTCTGTCGATAACAACGCTAATATCGTGCTTGATGTTTTTGTCCAAAGTGATCGGTTCGTCCAACATAAAAACATTTCCATCCACTTCAACTCTGACATAGCCGCTTCGCTTCAAAGATTCCAACAATTTTTCGTGACGACCTTTCTGTCCGCGAACAACTGGCGCCAAAATGGTGATTTTTGCCCCCTCGCCAAGTTCTTTGATGCTGTCAACAATTTGGTCTATTGTTTGTTGTTTGACTTCTCTGTGGCAATTTGGACAATATGGCACACCAACACGCGCAAAAAGCAAACGCAAATAATCATAAATTTCTGTCACTGTTCCAACAGTCGAACGCGGATTTCGGTTTGTGGTTTTCTGGTCAATTGAAATAGCTGGAGAGAGTCCTTCAATAACTTCCACATCAGGTTTTTGTGCATTACCCAAAAATTGACGTGCATAAGACGACAAACTTTCGATATAACGCCTTTGCCCTTCTGCGAAAATTGTGCCAAAAGCAAGCGAACTCTTCCCCGAGCCGCTGACGCCAGTGAACACAATAAATTTGTCTCTTGGAAGTTCCAAGCTGACATCTTTCAAGTTGTTTTCTTTTGCAAGATTTATGAGTTCTGATGTCATCATATAATCATATGGTCCAGAGCCATCTTTAGCACAAATAGATACCATTTCTTCAGTACAAGTAAGGTCAGCACCAACACATCCCATATCAACTACTAAAATTTCATCTACCATTGGAAGACTTGAACATCCATGACCTACTTCTTCATAAGTTGTAAAAACAAAAAGAATGGTATTTTTTGGAGTAGTATGGGTTTCTTTTAATTCTTTTAGATATTCTAGAAGTAAGAAGGCACTAGCAAGATCATCTAAAAATCTGGTTTTAATAAAGCCTTTTTGAGTATATTCAAATTTAGGATCTATTGATATATAGTCACCAACGCTTATTCCTAAATTTTCTACATCTTTTTTATTATAGACTAATTCATCAAGTCTAATATACATCGTTTCATGATTTCTTTCTTTCGTTTTAGCATCTTTATAGACATGAACACTAGGAGATGTAGATAGAATAGTTCCTGTATATGTTTT
>ERZ780218.399-NODE-399-length-42404-cov-8.975159_pt1 | contig 42404 bp, 37 predicted proteins | sample MGYA00510975_ERZ780218 | MGnify/ENA primary metagenome ERZ780218 (study PRJEB29588, sample SAMEA2152063) | human gut metagenome | biome: human gut; feature: human-associated habitat; material: faeces | place: Denmark | collected 2008/2010 ... | reverse complement strand
ATGTGGCAGGTAAAGAGGTCGGGCATCTCCTGCACCTCCTGCCCGCCGCTCTGTGCCTCCTTCAGGTAGCCGCCGATCTTGGATGCGCTGCTGGTGCCGGTGACCTTCACCTGCACGCCGCGCTCCTGTCCCACGGTGCGGTTGAACTCCTGCACCAGAAGATCCATGGGTGAGCCTGCCTGCTCGCCGTAGACATGCCAGAAGGTCAGAGAGACCGGTTCCTTTTTATGCAGCAGGGACTTCTCTCCGCAGCCGGAGAGGGTGAAAAGAAGGGCGGATAGCAGCAGAGCCGCCAGCATACGCTTTTTCATGAAACAGACCTCCAAAACAGAACAGGTGTTTGAAAAATCGGGCTGATTTTCGGATTTTTCAAAAATATTTTTTCTCTTTGTCCCCTAAATGGGGCATTCAGGGGACAGACAAAAGAATGAAAGTATGATACAAAAAATAGTGTACGGAGCCGGACGCACCGTCCGGCGACCGTCAGGTGAACAGAGAATCGCGAAAGGGGTACCCCTTTCGGTTGGAGCGAAGCTCCAACCGAAAGATCGCTCGACGCGCTATATCCTGTCGAGCCGATCGCCTCGTTAGGCATTGTAGCATATTCCACGACAGCTTTACAAGACGAAATGAAAAAAAGAAAGGAGGAATGCGGATGACGCAGGTACGGAAAACGGCGACCTACCGGGTCGTTGCCGACTCGGGAGGCGGCAGGGTCTTCCGTTTTTACTGCGACATTTCCGGTGAGCTGTGCTGCGTGACCCGCCCCATTCAGGCGGACACGGAGGAAGCCGCGCTGGAGATCGCGTGGGAACAGGAGGGCAGGTGGGAGTTCAACCGTTGCCCCCAATGCGGGAAGTATGTATCCTCCGCTATGTTCAATGTCAATGCGGGGCTGTGTTTGGACTGCGCCCCGTGGGAAACGGAGTTTCCCGCCTTTTGCCATCAGTGCGGCGTAAGGCTGCGTGGCGCAACGCCGCGCTGCTGCCCCACCTGTGGAGCGAAGCTGATAGCGGACGGTATGGACAGGAAGGAGGGGACGCCATGAACGAATACGATCTGCGGACAAGAAGAGCCCTGCGGCAGGTGACGCTGCTGGAGTTCGGCTTCGGACCGGAAACCATGCAGCGATGTAAGCTCTGCCCGGAGTGCGGCAGGGCAAACCCCGCGCAGGACACGCACTGCGCTGACTGCGGCGCGGTACTGCCGGAAAAGACCCTCTATGACTTCTACCTCTCCCGCCACCGCTGCTGCCCCGGCTGCGGTGTGGCTGTCACCGACTACGCGGTGTACTGCCCGGAGTGCGGGACGCGCTTGACGAAGGCAGGCGTGACACGGAGAAAGGAGACCGCGGTATGAGCTTATTCCGAAAGCGGGAGCCGCCGGCCAGCGGTCCCGGAGCAGAACAGGCCCTGCCCAGAGCAGCGGCCTGCTTCACCACTCCCGCCATGACCCGCCGCGCGGCGGACTGGCTGGGTAATTTGGGCGGCTGCCGTCCGCTGGGTATTCTATCCGACGACTGCGACGATGTGGTCTGGCAGTGTACGGCGGAGAAGGCGGATCTTCTGCTGCTGGAGCTGGACTTTTCAAACGGAGTGGAGGATAAGGATGTTTCCGGCCGCTGCGACATCGCCGTCGAGGTGCGGAGGAGACTGCCGGATTGCCGCGTCTATCTCATCTGCGAGGACGGCCACCCGGAAAAGCTGGCCGCACTGGAAAAGGCCGTGGAGCTGAAGCTCATCGACGGCTACTGCATCGGCGACCTTTCCGCGCAGCGGGTGCGTACATGGCTCGATGAGACAGCGGAAAGCATGAAAACGGCGGCATCCCCGCCAAAAAATCAAGAACCGGGAAGGAGGAACAAAGCATGAGACAACTGACACCCAAGCGCCTGACGGCGTGGCTCTTAACGCTCGTCATGGCGCTGAGCCTGCTGCCCGCCGCGGCACTTGCCGACGAGGTGGGCGAAGACCTTGCTCCGCCTGCGCCGCAGGACTACGGCTATGTGCGGCTGGTGTTCAGCGAGGGCGAACAGCTCGACCTGCACCACGGCGAGTACATCACCGAGTGCAGCCCCACGGCTGCGGTATTTGGCAACGCCAGCGAGGATTTCATCACCGACGGCGAGTACGCGGCACTCTATTACGAGGGAAAGCTGTATCACAAGGCCGCGCTGGACGGCGTGAGCATCAACGCGGATGCGGTTCTCCCCGCGGAGGACTTCGCGCCCGTGCCGATGGGCAAGCTGGCCGCGCAAGCGACCTCTTTGGGCGAGGAGCCGGTGGCTCTGACCGTTGAGGGAACCACCGGGGGAACCGCTGAGGGTACCACCGGGGGAACCACCCAGGGAACCACCGGGGGAACCACCGAGGGAGCCACCGGGGGAATCACCGAGGGAGCCAACGAGGGAACCACCAAGAAAACCAACGAGGGAACCACCGAGGGAACCACCGAGGAGACCAACGGGGGAACCACCAAGAAAACCACCGGGGAGCAGCAGCTCCAGCAGGAGACCCTGCCGCCCCCGACCCTGGTGAGGAAGGCCCCCCAGCTGGCGGCGGGCGATAAATACGGCTATGCCAGCTTTCAGTTCCGTCAAAGCGGCGTGAATGCGATCCATCTCTATAGCGGTGACTACATCAATGACTGCAAAGGCGACACGGTCCCCACCACATGGCAGGCGACCGCCGAGTACCCTGATATTTACGACTTCATCCGCGACGGCCCCTACAAAGCCCTTCACTATCAGGGCTTTCTCTATCTCAAGGGCGAGCTGGACCTGCACGGCGCCAACATCAATATGGATATGATGAAACTCGGCTTAGCCAGCATTTCACCGAAGATCTATGTGAAGGACAACGCCAGCCTGTATAACAGCGACAGCCTGATCTACTCCTACGACACCGGCGTCGAGATCTTCCTCCCCACCGGCAAAAAGCTGGAGCTGAACGCTGTGTCCCCCGGCAGACAAAAGTACCCCGGCACCATTCGGGTCGCCGGCGAAGTCACCATCACCGGCGGCGGCAGGCTGGACATCACCTACACCCTCATCAACACCGAGTCCGGTACTACGCCCCGTACTCTGTTCGGCATTTACGGCGGCAACGGTGTCACCCTCCGCGGAAGCGAAAATCATGGCACCGGCCCCACCGTGAACATCAAGATGGACAGCGGCGCCTTTGGCCCCGAGGCCAACGATGTTGTCGGCATCCGTTCCGGCGGCGACCTCATCATCAAGGGCGACTCCAAGGTGAAGATCGAGATGCTCGGCCACAAGCTGGGGCAGACAACCACCGAAGAAGATGTCAACCGGGCCATCACCGCCAAGCGGCTGGAGCTGCTGAACAACGCCTCGCTGGAGATCGTTTCCTTCAAGAATGTCATCCACGACATTGTTCTGACCGCCGAATCGGGCGACGTCCTGAAGGTGGACACCACCGGCTTCCTGAACATCAAGAACAAGGGCAACATTCAGCGCTACGACGAAGGCACATGGCAGCACCTGCAAAACGACTACCCCAAGTCCAACATCCATCTCTTCAAAGGCAGTGCGCAGGGTGCCATAGCCAAGATCATCAGGGCCGAGCAGGGCGTGAAGATCGAGTCCTTCTCCGCCAGCATCAACGATTGGTATGAGAAGCTCAACGACCCCGAGCAGGGAAACTGGAACTGGGCCATCAGCGGCACCGGCGAGGACCCCGAGCTGGGTACGAATATGTACCGCGGCAACCGCCGCATCGATCACCTCGTCCAGGTCGATAGCACGACCAGCATCTACACATGGGGCAGCATGGAGTATATCTATGCGCCGCAGGGCGTCGCCACCGTGCAGCAATCCAAGGGCCTGATCATGGACTGGGAGAAACCGGAGGGTTCCTCCGACAGCGTCTACTTTGCCAAGGTCTTAAGGCCGGAGCTCAACGACATCCGTGTCTTGCGCAAGGGAGGCAGCCTGACGCTGACCGCGCCGACGGGGAAGGGCACCTTCCTCTACTGGTACGATGCCCAGCACCCGGAGGGCAGCGCGAACGGCACGGGCTGGACGAATACCACCCAGACCTTCTCCAACATCCAGCAGGATATGGTGCTGGTGCCGGTGTACGACCCCATGACGACGGGGCCCAACTTGAGCGCCGTGGGCTACAGCGAGGAGTATGACAGCGATACCAGCACCTATACCCGCTACGCCTACAAGGACCTGACCTTTGCGAAAGAGAGCGATATCAGCGACGGCTCCGGCGGATACCGTGTCATGCTGGTACCCGCGCAGCTGCCCCGGTACGGCGAGAACACCTATGCCGCCAAGGATCTGAAGAACAAACCCCTCATGGGCATGAGCAACAGCCGGCTCTATGCCGATGCGAAGCCCAGCGGCGCCTATGGAACAACGCTTGCCTGGGAAAACATCCCGGAGGGGAGCTACCGCATCGCCTGCGATGACAAGGACACCGGCCGCTGCTACTTCAGCAAGCCCTTTACCTTTGACCCGCCCGTCGCCCCGCCGTACATCGCCCCCGGCAGCGGGATTTCTGAGAATAACAACCAAGTTCCCGAAACCGTGACCCTCACGGTGGAGCGGAACAAGCGCATCGAGTACCGTGTCTGGAATTCCTCCACGAATCAGTGGAGCAGCCTCAAGACCTACACCACTCCCTTTGAGGTGAAAGTCTCCGTCAGCAACGATGTGCGCATCGAGGCATACGCCGGCCCCCGCCTGGATGGCATCAAGTCCGAGGCCTATTACGCCGTGCGGCCCACCGGTGCGCCCACGGTGAAGTACGGCGACACGGTGCTCAGCGCAGACAACGCCCAGCGGTACTTCTCCGGCGCGATCGAGCTGACGGTGGAGGCCCCCGAGGGCTATGAGGTCTGGTATCGGGCAGATTGGGAGCCGTCTGAGTCCAACATGGGCAACAGGGCGGAGAACGGCAAGGCCATCATCACCGACAGCGGCAACAGCGGCAAGGTCTACTTCAAGCTGGCCAAGGCCTTTACCGTGAACGGCACGGACTACCGGAAATTGAGCCATAACTACGCCGTGGTCCATCTGACGAAGCTGATCGGCCTGCCCGCCCCGAATGTGACCGTGAGGCCGAAGTCCGGCGGTACGCCGCTGAACCCCACCGGTCCCAACACCTACACGATCAAGGAATTCGTGAATGTGGAGCTGACAGAGTCGGGCAGCTGGCCCCTCAACGCCACCATGGCCTACGATACCAGCGGCGGCACGTCCCCCCAGAACGCCGTGCCGTACAGCGTCCCCTTCGAGGTGCGCGGCGAGAAAGCCATCAGCGTTTTCACGCGCGTCCCCAAGGCGGGCGGCGGCTATGACTACAAGCGCGAGAACTATGTGTTCAAGGTGGACCCGAGCGTGAAAAAAGTCCTGCTTGTGGTGAGAAACGCCACCGCCTACGACAGTGACGGCAATGTGCTTCCCAACACCTCCACCAGTGGTGTCAATGTTCCGATCGGCGCAAGGATCAAGGTCGTGCCGACCGTTCCGTCAGGAAAGATCTTCAAGAACTGGTCTTGTGGACAAAATATTTATGATACTCCCAACGACAAGTTCAAGGAGGAGCTGTTCTTCACAATACCTGACACCAACCAAATGCTTATACTGAATGCGAAATTTGCCGATCAGAGCGAGGCCACCATCACCGGCGACACCAAGGTGCTGCTGACCATGGGCCCGACGCCGCAGTATAACGGCGATGTGCTCATGTACGGCACGGTGGGCGACAGCGTTGACCTCTTCATCAACCAGAGCGCGGGGGTCGATTACCACGCCCTGCGCACCATCTCCTACCAGTGGTGGGAGGGGGAGAGCGTCGGCACGGACGACAACGCCCTGTCCGTATTGGAGACCTTTGATAAGAGCAAGACCTACACCGTCAAGGTCACCATCACCGCCAACGAAGGCGTGACCTTCGCCAGTACCGCGGGCGTGCAATTCGGCATCTACGGCAAATTCTTCAAGATGAAGGATGTCACCCGCTCCACCGACGGCAAAACGCTGACCTTCGTCGCCACGCCGCTCAGGGAGATGAACCTGACCCTCCCGACGCTCCACGACGGCGACAACCTTTCCGGCATCGAGAAAAGCATGAATGGGCAGCTTATGCCCCTCGGCTATATAACCGGTGTCTGGTGGGAGAGCGGCACGCCCAACTACGCCACCACCGCGACCACCGGCACCTACTACATTGAGAAGCTGCTGCTCAAGCCATACAGCTCCAGCACGGTGAACCGCCCGCTGCTGGACAACAAGGTCGTCATTGATGGTACGTGGTACAACCACGAGTCGGACGAGAACGGCAATTATGTGGTGGTGAATTACACCTCCCCTAGTAAACCCCGGATCACCATCCACGTGCTGCCCAAGGGCGTGAGCGTCAGCGGGACGGCGGTGAGCTGGAACGCTGCGGATGACGCGCTGTACTATCTCTATCCGTCCACGAAGGAGGATGCGGACATCAAGGCTGAGTGGAAGTCCGACAAATATACCGGCACAGCCTGCACCAGCAAGGGCACACCCACAGCCAGCGACAAGCAGTTTGAGCAGACCTTCACCTTCGATACCGTCGCAGAGGGTGATTACAAGCTGGCGATCTTCAAGCCCAAAAAGTATGTGCCCAAGATCGTTTCCATCACCGTTGGCACGACCGACTACACCTGCGGCCAGCTCAAGCTGTGGCTGTACGGCGATGTGACAGGAGATGGGAAGATTCGCACAGGCGATGCAACGCAGATCTACAAATATCTGGCAGATGAGCGGACCTTTACAGATGATGAATTTGCAGCGGCTGATGTGACAGGTGATGGGAAAATCCGCACAGGCGATGCAACGCAGATCTACAAATATCTTGCATCGGAAAACTCAAAATTTGATGAGTATAAATAATGGAGGTAACACTCAATGAAAAAACGTCTTCTTTCCATTGTTCTGATCCTTGCCATGGTAATGAACTTTGGCATCTTGCCCGTCTTTGCAGCAGGCGGTGCGACACTTGAAATTTCACCGAACACAACTGGACTCAAAGCAGGCGATGTTGTCACAGTCACTGCAACCGTTCCACAGGTCAGCGGCATTGCTTCAGGTTTTCTGAAGCTGACTTTTGACAAGGCGACACTTGAAGTCCAAAGCATCAATGCACCTACTACCTTTGCCGGATACGGCACTACCGTGACGAGTGTTTCTACTGCAAACAATGTTGGTGCGTTTTCCATCTCTATCGGCAATGGTGCAACAAGAAATTTTGATATGCCGGAAGCACTTGTTTTGAGCGCTACTTTCGTGGTTCGGAATACCGCCTCAGCGGGTGAAAAGGCCAATTTGGTCGCTATTGATGGTGCAAACTACTATTTTGAAGATGAGAATTCAGATAGTGTAATTGCACCTACCTTCAATAAGACCTCTATTTCCGCAACCGTTACCTCCGCCATCACCGGTGATCTGCTCGTCACCATCGCCAAACCTGTTGTGAATCAAGCGCCGGTAACCACTCTTACTGATACCCGGTATTCCGGCACTATCACTTGGGATCCCGCAGTCGCATCCGGTGGTAATTTTGCAGCCAGCATCGCCTATACCGCCAATGTGACGCTGACTGCCAAGGACGGCTATCAGTTTGCCAACGATGTGGAGCCCGCCGTTACGGATGCAACCATCAGCGGTAAGAGCGTATCTGCTGACGGCAAGACCCTCACCTTCAATGCCAAGTTCCCCAAGACCGCCAGCGTTCCCGCGCCCCCCGCCGCCATGACCGGCTTGAAGTATAACGGCACCGAGCAGGTACTGTTGGGCTCTGTGGGCACCGCCGACGGCGGCACCATGCAGTACAGCCTGGACAACATCTCTTGGAGTACTGCCATCCCCATGGGCACGGACGCCGGGGAGTACATCGTGTACTACAAGGCCAAGGGCAACAGCGGCTACAGCGATTCCACTGTTGCTCATATTAGCGCGACCATCGGCCCGAAGGACATCTCCTCCGTCACGATCGGCACGATTGCAGGCCAGCCCTATACCGACGGCGCGATCGAGCCTAACCCCGAAGTGAAGGACGGCACCACGACCTTGGTGAAGGACACGGATTACACCGTTTCCTGCACCGACACCTATGTTGGCCCCGCCACCCTCACCATCACCGGTAAGGGGAACTATACTGGGACAAATACTGCGAACTTCAACATCGTCGCGGCGGAGCAAACTCCGACCTTTACTACTCCTGTAGACCTCGCAAAGGGCGGCCATATGCTTGATCTGCGTGACTTTGTGAGCGGTGCAAAGGGCAATGTGACCTTTACTATCGCATCGGGTACTGCCGCTACCTTGAGTGGGCACACGCTGACATCAACAGGTATCACTGGTGCTGTTACGATTAAAGTCTCCATTACGGCAAATGACGTGAACGGCGACAGCACACCCGAATACAATGCCTATACCGGCACCAATGCCATCACCGTGAATGTTGTTGACAAGACCAGCGACACCACTACGATGAAGGTATCGCAGGACGACATTACCTACGGAGAAACCGTATCTCCCTCTGTTACTGACAAGCCTGCCAGTACCGGCACAGTAAGCTACACCTATGAGGGCCGCGACGGCACAACCTATAACAGCGTCACCGCCCCGAAGAACGTAGGTAAGTACAAGGTCACGGCAAAGTGCGAGAGCAGCACCGTTATCTACACGGCAGAGGACACCTTTGAAATCCTGCACAAATCCATCAGCGGCATGACCGTTACTCTGGATAAGACCTCTCTCGAGTACAACGGCGGCGCCCAGACTGTGACCGTAACCGTCACGGATGGAGCCTCCACCTTGACAAAAGACACCGACTACACCGTTACCGGTGCAACCAGCGGCACCGATGTAAACAGCTACACCGTAACCGTCACCGGCCAGGGCAACTACAAGGATACCGCCACGGCGACTTGGAAGATTACCCCTGCCACGCTGACTGTTACCCCTGTTGCCAGCCAGAGCAAGAAGTTCAAAGAGGCTGACCCCGCCTTGACATACAACTGCTCCGGTAATGTCTCCGGCCAGATTCCCGCCTTTAACGGCAAGCTGGATAGAGAAGCAGGTCAGAATGCAGGCATGTATGCCATTGAACTGGGCGATTTGGCTCTCAAGGACAACGGTGCTTTCAAAGCAAGCAACTATACGCTGGAGATGGTTTCTCCCGCTGTGAAGTTTGAGATCAAGAAGGCGGACGCGCAGGCGCTGGCGGATATTCCCGTCAGCCAGAAGTACACCGTGACCGCCGAGCAGAGCAAGGACATCGGCCGTGCCGGTATGCCCACTGACGCAGGTGCGCTGACGTATAGCGTAGGCCCCGCAATCAAGACTGGCTCTGTATCTGTCACTTCCAGTATGACTGGCAGCACGGTGAAGTTTACTATCACCGGCGGTGCTAATGGCGAGGTCATCACCCTGCCCGTGACCATCACCTCTGACAACTATGCGGATTCCATCGTCAATGTGAAGATCACCCTCACCAAGCCCTCTTACTTCGGCGGCGGTGGCGGCGGCTCCTCCACCCCGAGCTATTCCATCACTGTGGATAAGACCGAGAACGGCACCATTACCGTTTCTCCCAAGTCCGCCTCCAAGGGTGACACCGTGACCATCACCGTGAAGCCCGACAAGGGCTACGAGCTCGAAATGCTCAAGGTGCTCGACCGCAGCGGCGACGCGCTGAAGCTCACCGAGAAGAACGGCAAGTACACCTTCAAGATGCCCAGCGGCAAGGTCACCATCAAGGCCAGCTTCGTTGAGGAGGTTCCGGAGCAGCTTTTCAAGGATGTTCCCGCGAACGCTTACTACTACGAGGCGGTCAAGTGGGCGCAGGAGAAGGGGATCACCGGCGGCATCGGCAATGGACTGTTCGGCCCCAACGATCCCTGCACCCGCGCGCAGATCGTCACCTTCCTGTGGCGCGCGGCTGGCAGTCCTGAACCCGAAACCCGCGCCATGCCGTTTACCGACATCCCCGTGGGCAGCTATTATTACGACGCTGTGCTGTGGGCGGTGGAGAATGACATCACCAAGGGCACCAGCGACACCACGTTCAGCCCCAACATGACCTGCACTCGCGCCCAGATCGTCGCGTTCCTGTGGCGTTCCGAGAAGTCCCCGGCAGCAGGTACGGCCAATCCCTTTGCCGATGTGAAGTCCACCGCCTACTATGCTGATGCGGTTCTGTGGGCGGCCAAGGAGGACATCACCAAGGGAACCACCAACACCACATTCAGCCCCGGCGCGGATTGCACCAGAGCGCAGATCGTGACCTTCCTCTGGCGCTGCAAGAAGTGACCGGCTGACATACGGCTAAACATCAAAGCTGCTGGCATGACCACATAAGCGAACATCGGACAGCGCAGCGGACGGGCTTTTCGCCTTGACGCTGCGCTGTTCTCTTTTCGATGCAAGAGACAAAGAGCTACTGCAATATTTTTTCTGCACTTTTTAGCCGTTTTTAGCGGTTCCTCTCAATTCTAATTACTTTCCTGACACCTTGTGACTCGCAACCCCCCATGTGTCCCAAATCTGTCTGTGGCATTTTATGTGGTCAAAAGCAAAGTCTTGCCGGATTGATCCGGCGAGGCTTTGCGGTATTCTCGCATCCCGCTTTTCTGCTCGATGAACAACACGAAAACCGCGCCGAGCCCCCCGCGCCGTGGGATGCAATCAAAGAGTATGGGCTGTGCGGAACTCTTCTGTTGACATTTCAACAACCATGTGGTATAGTCTGACCGTTGAGATTTCAACAAAAGCATTCGTGAGAGAGGAGCGCAGCCATGCAGGAGCGATTTGAGACGTTTACGGTTTTGATCAACCGGATCAGCCGCGACATACGGAGGATAAAAAATCAGGAGATGGCCGTCTATCATCTGCGAAGCGCCCATGTGTCCTGTCTGTACTACATATATTCTCTGGATGGCGTGACCTCGGCGGAGCTGTGCGAGCACTGCGAGGAGGACAAGGCGACCATTTCCCGTGCGTTGGACTATCTGGAGGCCAACGGCTTTGTTCTGCGGGATTCCGACTGCACCAAACGGTACAGAAACCCTCTACGCTTGACCGAAAAAGGGCAGGAGGTCGGCAAAAGGATCGCGGAGAAGATTGGCGCTGTCCTCGATACGGTCAGCCGTACCCTCACGGAGGATGAACGAGCGGCACTTTACCGCAGCCTTTCCGCCATCAGCAGAAGCTTGAACGCAATCGCCCAAAGCAGCGGGAAACAGGAGGCTTGAAGAAATTGAAAACAAGGATCATTGTGGATTCCACCGCGGATCTGGTTCCCGAGATCAAGGCGCGGGTCTATACGGTGCCTCTCACCGTTCATTTCGGTCAGGAGGAATACATCGACGGCGTAACCATTGACCACAGAACATTCTACGAGAAGCTCGTCGAAAGCGATGTGATGCCCACCACCAGTCAGGCAACGCCGAGCGAGTTTATCGAAGAGTTTGAAAAGGCAAAACAGGAGGGAGAAGCCGCCGTTGTCATCACCCTCGCGTCGAAGTTTTCCGGCACATATCAAAGCGCCATGATCGCGACGGCGGATTATGAAAACATTTATGTTGTAGATGGTACCAGCGCAGCGATGGGAACAGGGATTCTGGTGGAGCTTGCGTTCCGGCTTTTGGACGCGGGAATGTCCGCAGAGGAAATTGCGGATGCTCTGGAGAAAGAGAAGAAAAAAATCGTTGTTGTGGCGCTGGTAGATACCCTCGAATACCTCAAGCGGGGCGGCCGCATTTCAAAGACAGCCGCATTCGCCGGAGGGGTACTGAATATCAAGCCCGTGCTTTCCGTTATTGACGGCGAAATTCACCTGCTGGGAAAAGCACGCGGCTCCAAAATGGGGAACAATCTGCTCGTTCAGGAGATCGACAAGGCCGGCGGAATTGATTTCAGCAGGCCGGTTCTGCTGGGCTACAGTGGAATTTCTGACGCGCTGCTGCTAAAATATATCGAAGACAGCCGTCACATCTGGGAAGGAAACTTGAAAGAAATTCGCTATACGACCGTAGGAAGTGTGATCGGAACCCATGCGGGCCCTGGCGCTGTTGTAGTAGCGTTTTTCAAAAAGTAAAAATGGGAAACCGAGAGAATATGCGAAGGCGGGCAGGCACAAATTGTGCTTGCCCGCCTTGCCGTCTGCCTACGCTGCCAGCAGCCCCAAACGCTTGCTGGGCCAGTTGGAAATTGACGAACAGTTCAGCAAAGCGCTCAATCTGGTTACCGTAAAACTTTTGATTTTTACTCTTGACAAAACTTAGCAGGTCTTGATTACTTCCTCGTTTAGCTGTACAATTTTCTCGGCCATAGTTTGCTGTCTCCTTTCGAATGTTTGTGTGGTAACTTCATTCTACCAGAGCCTGCAAGCTATGTCTTCTTTTATGCTCTTTCCAATTTGCGCAAAGATAAATCGTCATCGGTAACCTTGCCAATGTCCGCTACGGTCGTAATGCCAAACTCATACCATGTTGGATAATTGCGCCCTGCGTCAACGAATTCCTGGGGGAGTTTTGAGTCGCGGATTAGGTTTCCCGAGTAAGGGGCTGGGCGCGTGTCGATAGTTTGCTGCCAAGGCTTTGCAGGGAGTATCTTGGCGGGTAACTGAGATATGGAAACGGTAAAGGGACCAAAATACGCGCGGTCCGGAACAGGCGTAGAGCTGGACCTTGCCTGTGCATAGAAGTAGCCGCCAAACGGAAAAATCGTGATACAGGGAAGTTGCCGCCCAAGTCGCGCGGCGGCACAAGCCTTGTGGTGGCCGTCCAACAAAACAGAAATGCCTTCAGCACAGGAAAATGCAATCGCCCTGGGGAATGTGTCTGTTGTGTCAAAGCGCTGCGTGTAATAATCCACACGCTCTTGATTCAAACGAGTTCTCGGCTGAGAAGGATACAGAAAGACAGGAGCGCCTTCGCTGTAAGTAAATTCAAAATCCGGGTCATTGTACCAAGCTGGTCCGGTAGACTCTACATTGGAAAATGCGTCGGGAACATCCCAGAAAAAGTTCCCATTTCCATCGGCAGGGAAGCTGTCTCCTTCTGCAATTACATAAAGACCGGAGGACAGAAGCCCCAGCAACGGGGCCATGGAAGCGATAGATGTGTCCAGATCCACATATGGTGCATTGATGACATCGCTGATTTGCTGCAATTCCGATGCATCGGCTTTGTCCAATCCATATCCAGTCGCCAGCAACCCGGCGCAGGTAGGGCAATCCGGTGCATTGTGGACAATAAGGGGTGTTCCGCGCAACGTCAGCGCATATTGTTGACTCCAGTCCTCGTTTCTTCCGCGCGACTCCCATTTTAGAGTGCCATTTCCCTCGATCAGCAGCAAACGGGCATCCCGGCACCAGTTTAGGTTATCGGTATTCAGTTTGAGGGGAAAATCGGTTGGTTGCTCGACTTTCCGTTTCTGCCAAGGAAATCTCATAATAGGTGCGCTCCTATCTGCGTGCATTGGTGGTTATTGGGATTTTCACCAACATTATATCGTAGCTCACGCACATTTGTATAGTTTTTTATTGTAATTGCACCAAAGAGTAGCCACATCGAAAAGGAACATAAAAAAGCCCTGCACGGCACTGGCGATTCCGGCTCCGTGCAGGGCTTTGGTTATAGGGGAACTTTATAGAGCGTTGATCTCTGCTTCCAGCTCGCGGATGAATGCCATCAGGTCAGCGAAAGAGGGGCACTCGCCGAACATCATGCCCTGCATGACCGCGTAGTCCTCCTCCAACGCAGCATAGCGGTATTCCGGCGGACACAGCTTCATGGTGCCCGGCCGTGCCAGCTCGTACTGCGCCCACTTACGGGGATAGAACTTCATCTTAAACTCCACGACCCGGCCCAGCAGATCCAGGTCCTCATAGGCGGCCGCTTTGCTTTCAGAGTGGGCGATGCAGTACAGGTCATAGTAGTGGCGGGAATAGCGGCTGGGCATCGGCAGATGCTCCGGGCAATTGGCCTCATGGTGCAGGATCGTCACCTTCTCCCAGAAGGTGCGCTCAGCCGCAGCGGTCAGTACCACGGTGTTGGCCTGTTGGAAGGCTGCGCGATAACACTCGGCGGAATAGGGGCGGATCTCCCGCGGCTGTGACGGCGTCCATGCAGCCAGGGCGCCGATCTCCAGACGGATCACCTGCAGAATGGACTCGGCCTTAAAGATACTGGGGTACCGGAAACAGATGGTCTGCTCGTCGTCCGGATCTATGTAGAGGTCCGCTTCCATACCCAGTATGATACCGAACTCGCTGCGCAGGGAAGGGAGGAGGATGTCGCGCAGGAACTGCTCGGCACGCTCATTTGCTTCCTCGTTGAACTGATCCTGCTTTGTATTGCTGCGCGGCGCCCATGGCTCATGGAGTCCATAGCCCAGCACGCGCCAATCCAGGATCAGGTCAATATCTTCGGAAAAACGCTGGATCAACCCATAGCATTTGGAGAGGCTGGTGCCCCCTTTGAATGTGAAGGCTGCCTTCCAGGGACTGTGATGGAAGAGGTGGTCCAGTGTCAGGCAGACCCAGAAGTCCTTTTCGATGATAGCTTCATGCAGCCCTGTCTGCTGCGCGGTATTACGAAACAGAACACGGCGGTCCTGCTCAGATGCTTTGGCGATGTTATACATATCAGTCCTCCCGGCAGATTTTTTTGATGAGGCTATAGATCCACGCTACCGCCTGCTGCGCCTCCTGTAAAAGCGCCTGCTTTTCATGATCGGTCAGGAGCCGCTGCAGTTTTTTAATGGTAGTGTCATCCACATTCTCCTTGCCCAAAGCGCGCAGGGCCTGTATGACCATGGCGCTCTTATAGGACAATCCGGAGATCTCCCGGTTGCTTCGATGCTTAAACTCTAACTCCAACTTGCCCACATTGAACTTGTGGTAGGGGCCGTCGGAGATATAGGACCACTTGGCGGGGACCTGCGTAGATAGACCCAGCAGGTTCAGTGCGGTGGCGCCGGAGGGTGCAATGCTCCAGTTGAACTTCCGGGCCAAGGCCTGCGCCACGTGATGGGGCGACGGAGCCTCATACTCACCCAGCAGCTGGCTGAAGACGGGCCGGTAATAGACGCCGCGCATGATCCGCTGCAGCTCACCTGTCTGCTCCATACGGGATAGGCACTGCCGCACCGTATTGACATCAGCCAGATCCACATAGTCGGTAGACACGAAGACAGACTCCGGCTCTGCGACTCGGATGCGCTCCAATATACAGTTGTAGATCGTCTGATTGGCCATAGCGGCACCTCCTTGCTGTAATGAATATTATATAGTTTTCATTACAAAATGCAAGTGGGTGCCTCTAGTTTTCTCGACTTGACGGTCAAATATACGATTTGTAACGAAAATTGTACAGTTTTCATTACAAACAGGCGATGCGGATATAGACAAAGTATCGGCATAGGTGGGGGATGTATGGGCGCGGAAAGGGGGAAGAACGCCCAAACCCAAATGCGGCATGGCAATCACTCCTTCATTTTGGATTTAAGCGTCTCAAAAAATGCTGTTCTGCGGCGCTGGATCGAAGATTTGGAACTGTTGAGGAGCAGGGCGATCTGTCGGTCGCTCAGATCCAGCAGGAAGGAGAGCGGCAGGATGCTGTAACCTTCCACCCCGATCTCCAAAAGTGCTTGTCCCAACCGATCATCGTGGATGGGCAGATGGAAGCCGCACACATCGAACAGGTACATATCGGAAGGGTATGTATCCGTGGTGTGCAGCTGCTCCAATACCGGCTTCGGAAGATCGGAAAATGTAATCACGTGCTCAGCATGTGCCGTTATGTGTCGGATGTAGTCGATGCTTTCGCATTCCAGCACATCCTTACAAAAACGTTCAAACTGCCTGCAGACTTTTGCTTTCTGGGAGGGTGAAAGATGCAAGATTTCACCTCCCTCCTTACCCGCGGAGGCGGTTACTTGTCCCCTTTCACACACTATCCCGATGCGGGTAGGCGGAATGACCCAGAAAACGCAAAAAAAGTCGGCGCACAGCATTATTTCTAATGCTATGCACCGATAGAGGTCATGAACAATCAGCCGCCAGACAACGCGGAGACGGGCGGCGTGTCTTACAGGGTATGCAGTTTTACCAGAGGAAATGCGGGTGGCACGGCAAGTCGCTAATCATGCTGGTAGAGCTCCATGAGTTTCAGATAGGCCTCCTTCTGCTCCTGAGGCAAGGGTGTCCAAGCCTCCATCAACCGTTTGATCTCCGGCGTACACTCAACCATATCATCATCAGCAAAAAACTGAGAAAGCGTTATGCCAAAGGCGGAACAGACCGCTTCCAACGTGGGAAGGGTGGGGATTCCATTCCGACGAAACCGATTTTGAATGGTGGACTCAGTCAAACCGGCCTCACTTGCCAACCGGTAGGCTGTCCAGCCCCGTGCTTCCATCAATGTTTTAATTCTCGACAAAACATCCAAGCGATCACCACCTTCCCGTCTATATTTTACTGCACAGAAAGGTAGTACGGTACAGCGGCTTTGTACGGGAATTGCTACCTCTGTGTACTGAATGACATGACAGGAGAGACGTAGGTTAGTATGTCCCGAAAGGCAGGTGCGCTGCAAATGGGCTGGGTCAACATAGAATGAACGGGCAGAGGATATAATAATTTCAAAAGCTGCTTGACAATATAGGATTTATCCCATACAATAAATATAGGATAAATCCCATAGTTGGAAGGCGGGTTGAATGTGCAGGAATATGAAGTGATTTTTTATGATAAGGCCGACGGCACAGAACCGGCAAAGGACTTCATATTGAGCCTGGATAAGAAGATGCGCGCTAAGATGTTGCGGACGATCTCGCTGCTGGCAGACAACGGCCCGGATCTCCGGGAGCCGTGCTCCAAACCGCTGGGTGATGGCATCTTTGAGCTGCGGGCGAAGGTAGGCTCTGATATTTCCCGCGTTTTGTACTTTTTCATAGTCGGCCGACGGGTGATCCTTACCAACGGATTTATCAAGAAAACACAGAAGACACCGCCTGCTGAACTTGAGCGGGCGAAGCGATATCGCGCCGACTATCTCGGCAGAGAGGAGAACAGACCATGAGTAAATTCAATGACTTTTTGAACGAGCAGCTGCAGGATCCGGAAGTCAGGGCAGAGTATGAGGCTCTGGAGCCTGAGTTCTCCATCATGCAGGCTATGATCGACGCCCGCAAGAGCAGCGGGATGACCCAGAAGCAACTGTCCGAAAAGACCGGTATTGCACAGGCAGACATCAGCAAACTGGAGAGCGGCAGTGCCAACCCGTCCTTGCGGACGCTCCAGCGCCTCGCTGCGGGAATGGGGATGCGGATCAAAATTGAGTTTCAGCCCTTTACCATGGGATGAAGAAGCAGAAGCGGGAAGACTGAGATAGTCTCCCGCTTTTTTGCGCTCAAAATCCGTTTTGCCATGTGAGAATGCTTTTGTGGGCTTTGCTTTATCGTGTGATTGCATCAGAGGTACAGTGATGATCTGCTTGATATTGGGAACTTTTGGCCGTTTTTTGCGTCTATATATACAAGCGTACGAAAGGAGGCGGATTCATGAAGCGAATGAGTGCTATGTTATTGGTGATGCTTTTCTTGCTGCTTGTTGGCTGCTCGGCCGTTGGGACTGAAACGGACTATCCGGCTGCGATCATGGCAGAGGGTACAGTTTACCTGAAGTCTGTTTCCGCTATGCCGGCCGAGATCGACGAGAGCGCCATCATCGGATATACCACTTCCTATACAGACACCTATCCGGAAAAGGATGGCGAGACCAATTTCAACCGAGAACTGAATATGCCTTATGCCAGAGTGGAGGGCGGCATCGCAGTCCTCTATGAGAATGAATGGTACTTGTGTAGGCCGAAGGATGAGGATGCTGGCGCTGGCGGTGGAACGATTTCGTTCTATGCGGAACCAACCCGAGAAGGCACGGACCCTGTTGATTTCCATTGCTCCACTATCTCTAAGAAACAGGCAGCGGAACTGCGGAAAATCATTGATGATGTGGATGCATGGGTAAACGATGCCCTTGTGGATCGTCTGGCCTACTACTTTGACGGACATATTGAGTTTGCCGGTGATAAGAAGCTGTACTATTTCTCCTACGAGTACAATGTCATTTATTTCAGTCAGCAATTCGCGGAGATCCCCGCAGAGGATATGCAGGTCATCAAGGATATTGCCATAGCCAGAGGTATGCCCGTAGATCTGCATCTGGAGCAGCCGGGGAGCTTCTCCTACGCAGAGGTGACGGCGACATTTAAGACTGGTGACCCTGGCGTAAAAAGCGAAGGTTTCGTGAATGCGGAGTCTGTCCCTATGAGTAGTAGGATCTGGGATGCAAAGACCCAGGCTCTGAACGAATGCACCATCGAATACGATACTGTGACCATCAATTATGACGAGACGACGAAGGTCTGGGAGGTCACATATTCGACCGCAAACACGCTGGGCAACTGCCAGAGCGTGTATATGGATGAAAACGGCGTGACGCTGCTGATCGTTTACGGTGAGTAAGGATTGGAGGTACAATAATGAAGAAGTTAATTGCGATACTCGCTCTCTCCTTGAGCCTTATCCTTTGCCTGACGGCCTGCGGCTCCAAGATGCCCTATGACCTCTCCGGGACAGCTTCTGTTGAGCTTCATGCCTACAATAACGATTCAACAGAGCCGTTTGCCAAAATAGTCGTGGACGGTGAGGATGTTGCGACCATCGTGGAGATGTTTAATTCCCTGAAACTGAAAGAGATGAAATATACTGAGCCGTCCATCCGTGGATATGAGTTCTGGTTCCGGGATGAGAACGGAAGCGAAATTGTAAAGATTGAGCTTCCGTATGGCCCTTCTCCATGGCTCGTTGTTGGTGGAACGGAATATCCCTATCAGGATGTGAATGGCGGCGTTGATGTTGATTATCTGGCTCAGTTGGTAGACATGACGATATCTGCTGGCCCGATGCAGCCGGAAGACGGTGTTGACCATAATGCGCCTGTTGAGCCGTTGTTCTATAAGTCGGCTCCTGGGCTGTCCATTCAGCATGACGGGCAGAGTGTGTGGGCTCTGCCGGGTACATCTTCCTGGCAATACATGAATCCCGACGGCACATCTACCGGGATTGAAGCGGACAGTATGCACCCGCTGGATGCCAAAGAGTATATGCCTGTTCTCCCTGCGGTGGAGGGCGAGGCATGGCTGGTGTTTGACACCGCACCGGACGAGATTACCGCAAAGGCATGGCCTGTTTCCAAATGGGGCGATCTGAGTGCGGTAGATGAAGCGATTTCGGTACCCGTGTCCGGTGACAAGATCACCCTATTGGAGGGCGGACATATTTACGAAGTATTCGCCAAGTGGACTCGTTTCGAGGAGTTTGGCGGCGCTGCGTATTACTCCTTCTATACTTCACCGCTTGGCGTGACGCTGACTGCGGAGGACGTGACACCCAATGGACTCACACTGGTCTGCACCCAATCCGGAGGCGCACCCACCGGCGAACTCCAGACTGGCAGCCGCTTCTGGCTTGAGGTCTACAGCGAGGGCAACTGGTTCCCTGTAAAAGACGATATGGAGGATGTTTTCTGGACTATGGAGGCATGGTCCATCCCACGAAACAAGCGTGTGGAATGGAGCGTGAGTTGGGAGACCCTGTACGGTTCGCTGCCTACCGGTCACTACCGAATTGGAAAGGAAATCACGGACTTCCGGGCCGGTGGTGATTATGATAAGTATAACTGTTATGCCGAGTTTACCGTAGAGTAACTATTCAATACGCATTGAGCGCAGCTTCCGGCCGGGAGCTGTGCTCTTTTTTGAAGGTTTTATGAACATTACCTCTGCCATATTGACTTTCTGTGTTACAGGCTGTAGCATATAAGCACGTACTACAAGTTGTAACACGGGGGCTGCGTTTATGTCTGATTTAAAAATGGGAACCGCCGAAGCACGGTTTGCCGATATTATCTGGGAGCGTGAGCCAATCACCTCCGGCCAGATGGCCAAAATCGGAGCGGAGGAGTTTAACTGGAAGAAGAGCACCTCTCACACCGTCCTGCGGCGGCTGTGCGAGCGGGGCTTGTTTAAGAATGAAGATGGCACGGTTACTTCGCTGATCTCACGGGAGGAATACTATGCTCGACACAGTGAGCAGTATGTGGAGGATACCTTCGGTGGATCTCTACCCGCATTCCTCGCTGCTTTCGGGACACGAAAAAAACTCTCTGATGAGGAGATCGACGAGCTCCAGAAGGTCATTGATGGAATGAGGAGGTGACCCTATGTCCTTTTATACATTCATGCCCACCCTGCTCAACATGAGTCTGACGGCAAGCGTGGCCATTGTGCTGGTCACATTGCTGCGCCTGCTTCTGAAAAAAGCACCCAAGGTCATTTCTTATGCGTTGTGGGGTGTGGTCCTATTCAGGCTCCTGTGTCCGGTATCGATTGGTTCAGACTTCTCCGTATATAATCTCTTTGATACGCCCACTGAGGAGTCTGGCACGGCGACCAGTATCATCGAGTATGTGCCGAGCAACATCGTCCACACAGAGTATCCCGCTGTTGCTCTGCCTGTACCGGGTATCAGCGATGCAATCAATGAGACTTTGACCCAGGGCGAGGAACAGTTGAGAGCCGATCCGCTGGAGGGGCCTATATTCATTGCCACCTATGTCTGGATGGCAGGCGTGCTGGCGATGGTCATCTACAGCATCGTTTCCTATATCCGGTTGCGACGCAAACTGTCGGTGGTCGTTCCTCTGCGGGACAACATCTTTATTGCAGACGATATCAAATCGCCCTTCGTGGTGGGGCTGTTCCGTCCGAAAATCTATTTGCCCTGTAATCTCGGAGATAAGGAACAGGAGTATATCATTCTCCATGAACAGCATCATATCAAGCGGCTTGACCATGTAATGAAGGCACTGGCATTTCTGGCCCTGGCAATCCACTGGTTCAATCCTCTGGTCTGGGTGGCATTTGTCCTGGCCAGCAAGGATATGGAGATGAGCTGCGATGAGGCCGTGATCCGCAAGGTCGGCGGCGATGTTCGGGCGGACTATTCCGCTTCGCTTCTGACTCTGGCCACCGGGCGGCACATCATCGCCGGTACGCCTCTGGCCTTTGGCGAAGGCGATACCAAGGGGCGCATCAACAACCTGTCCAAGTGGAAGAAGCCTGCGGTGTGGGTGGTGCTGCTTGCCGTGCTTGCCTGTGCTATCCTTGCAATCGGTCTCTTGACAAATCCTGCTGCGGAACGAGAGTTTCCCATTAACGGCAGCAATGTGTCGGAACTTGATACAGAGATGGTTGTAGAGAAGATTGCCAAATCCGAAGGACTGGAAAATAGCTCACAACTTCTTGTCGATGCGGATAACTTTGACCTCATGTTTACCTCGAACTTCAACTGGGCCAATGATGGTGCGATTCGCTTTTTATATGGACGGAATCAGAAATACTACAGTGCGCAGTTGAGAATGTTCCATGACGATAATAAGTATTTCATTACAGACCGAAGTGAATGGATCGAGCCGGAAAAGGTATTTCTGCTATCCCACTATTTGGATGCGTTGAAGTATATGCCGCAGGAGGAAATCCGTCAGCTGTCTCCGGATGCTGATGGCTATTCCGTATTTATGAGACATGAGGGCGCTCCCATTGACTATGAACGTGTTCTGAAGTACAGTCAGAACGGCGTAAATTCCAATGATGGATGGTATATTCATCTGGAGGTGCAGCCGCTGCATGAAGTTGAAGGTGGTGGCTATAACGGAACCGGTGATGAAGTAATTCACCTGTTTTATAACAGCGGAGACAACCGGGATGATATTGCCGGAAAAACCTATCTCTATGACGGAGAAGGCTTTGGTGGCAGTTTTACAATCACCCTATACGAAGACGGTACTTTCACTTATTATGAAGGAATGCTCAGCAGCTATATCGGAGCAGGAACCTTTATGCTTGATGGCGATACCGTTATCATGACCGATGGCGGATATGGGCTGGTTAACCATTTCAGACATGACGGCGATGACCTCGTATTTGTCGAGCAGGATTCCGACAACTTCGTTTATGTCAAAGTCAAGGATGGCGAGAAGTTCCACTGCACCGGGGAAGCATTCAAACAAAACGATGGCGCAGACGGCACGGTGCAGATTATGCCCAACCGCAAGCTCTCCCTGAATGATGTCATCATGCTTTCGCAGAAGGGCTACGATCTGACTTGGAGTGATTTTGACCAGTTCAAGTACATTGAGACAGGCTCCGGGCTGTATATTCGCGTCTATGAGATCAATGAAATGTATGAGCTTTGGATTGGCGGAAGTTGGATAGATGAAGACCCCATGTATATCTATCTGGCCTTGGCGGATGACCTTGATACACGCATCGACATTCGGGATGGTGGCGTGACAGATTTTATCGATGCAGATCATTCCTCTGTCCTGCTATCAAAAGCAATCAATGAGGCGATTCTGACAGAAAATAAGCCTTCCAAGCCGGATGGCCTGTACCACTGCGCGAGCTTTGTTTTGCTGGATCAGAAAGAACTTAGTGGCACACCCACAGTTGATTCCTCTGACCATACTCAGATGGTCACTGTCTACGGACTGGCACTTCATCAGGGATTCGGCTATTCAGGTGGAACCTTCCACGACGTTTCCGGAAGTCATATACCGGTTGCCATTACCTTTGAAATTGTCGGCGGGAAATATGTTCTGAAGGAGTATTGGACTCCGCGTGACGGCTCCTACTATGTTCGGGATGTCCGGGATAAGTTCCCTGACGAAGTTGAGGACGAGGCTCTGGATACGCAAAAATATATTCTCGCACAGAAGCAGACCTGCTACGATCAGGGTGTGCGTTACGGCGGCGTCGATACCTACTCAGCGGTGGAACATCTCTTTGAGGTGATTGAGTCCTCTCCGGCTACATCTTCCAGACCTGCCGATTATATTGACGCACACTCCGTCGAATATCGGGAACTCATGTATTACGGAGACTATACGCTACAATATATTTTCTCCAAGTTCCATCTGGAGGGCAATCAGACCGGACTTCGTGGGCAGCTCATGCGGATCGCACTCGATGATCTCGCACCGGAGGCTCAGCTCCGACTCCACGCCGAGACCGGCCAAGCGTATTTTGACGAATGGAAGGCAGGGGCACTCCAGATCAGTGAGCAGCATGATATGGAGTGGATTAAGGAAAACCAGCCTGCTATCTATCTGCTACTCCGAATGATTAACGAATAATTGCACCTTACAGCAGCGCAGTTCCGTTCTGGAACTGCGCTGTTACTCTGTGGCAAGATGGAGTTCAATATGAATACAAGACTATATTGACAAACTCGATATTCGAGGTTATACTACAAACGGGGAACTCGATATTCGAGATGGAGGTGGTAAAACAATGCCCAGACCGAAGTTTCAAACGCTGACCGAGCAGATGTTTTACATCCTGCTCTGCCTGAAGGACGAGTGCTATGGAATTGATATCTTTGATAAGATCTCCGCGCTGACCGGCGACCAGGTCACAGTTGGCTCCGGTACGCTGTATAACCTGTTGGAGCAATTTCTGGAGGCCGGTATGATCCGGGAGGTCAAGGTAGAGGGCCGACGCCGCAGCTACATCCTGACCGATAAGGGCAGAGAAATGCTGGATAATGAAACGCAAAAGCTCCGTAAACGAGTCGCAGACTATGATACGCTCTTTGGAAAGGGGGATGACCAATGAAAGACAGGAAACGAAGATTTGAAACCTTCTCTTTTTATGACCGCACCGGAATCGAGGAACATCTAAAGAAGATGGCCGAAAAGGGGTGGATGATCTCCGAAATGACGACCCTCGGCTGGATCTACAAGCGCGTGGAACCGGAATCCCTAACTTTTGCAGTAAGCTATTATCCCAAGGCATCGGAATTTGATCCAGAGCCTACCGAGGGACAGAACATCTATCATGATTTAAGCTCCAGAACTGGGTGGCAATTTGTGTGTAGCTCAGCGCAGATGCAGGTGTTCTGTACCACGGACGATAAGCCGATCCCCATTGAAACTGATCCCGCGCTGGAAGTGGAAATGATCCACAGGTCAGCAAAGAAGGGCTTTCTTCTCTCCTGCTACATTCTTCTTGCTGTGGGTGTTTTGAACGGCGCTCTGTTTATATCTTGGCTGTTAGGAGACCCAATAGGAGTTCTGGCCAGCCCTACGAACCTCTTCACGGGCGTTGCATGGACGATGCTTATGCTGCTTTGCGGTGTAGAACTGATTGGATATTACCGTTGGCGCAGCAAGGCCCTGAAAGCGGCGGATCGTGGAGAGTTTGTCGATACCCCAAACCATGCGCAATTCCAGAAGCTCGTCCTTGCAGTGGTTTTCATTGCTCTTTTCTACTGGCTGATCAACGTCGTTGCTGTGGGCGATACACTGATGAAATGGGTCAGCATCCTGATGCTTCTGTATTTCTTCGGACTCATCGTGATCGTCAACACGGTCAAGCAGTTCCTCAAGCGGAAGAAGGCATCCAGAGGAACAAACTTCGCCATTACAATGACCGTAGATATCGTGCTTGCCGTTGTTTTGATGGCAGGCATCACATTTGGGACGCTGTACGCTGTGAGAAACGGTATCTTCCAAAATGAAGAAAACTATGAAACCTACGAATTCCATGGCAGCACACAAATCCTATATCAGGATGAACTTCCTTTGCGCGTGGAGGATATGCTGGACGTGGAATATGACGGATACATCTATCAACGAAGAGGCGACGAATCCGTCTTTCTCGGCCAATACGATTTGAGTCAGCGGACCCGAATGGATGACAAGGTCGGTTACGATATGCCTCGCCTTGAATACACCATCATATTGATCAAAATGCCATTCCTGTATGACATCTGTAAGGAGCAGCTAATTGCAGACAAAGATGAAACGAATGACCGAAGCGTTCCGGAAGGTTACAAACGGTTTTACAGCGAGCAGGACCCGGCACCATGGAAAGCTGAGGAAGTGTATCAGCTGGCCTATCAGAATAGTGGCACGATGGAGAAGTACCTTCTGTGCTACGAAGATCGAATCATTGAGATAGACTTTGACTGGAAGCCGACAGAGGAACATATGAACTTGGTTGCGGAGCGGCTTGGCGGGGTAGGCCCTTGAGATATCAAAATTATGCGCAGCTGGCCACTGATCTGCGCATTGGGCATGAGATCGAGTTTGGCTATCTTGGGAAGCACTATTCCATCACCGACCATCACAGCAAATGGTGGGTCTCCTGTGACACCGATGGCGGCGATGAGGTATTCCTGAGTGAGTTCCAGGACAAGGATACGCTGGTCAAGGCTGTTGCTGCGCAGAAGCTCGGAACGCTTAGGGTTCATGTTCATAGGTACACAATGTGACCTATGGGGCAGACCGGACGGTACAGGGCACGAAAAAATAAGTCGAGGGAATTTCCCTCGACTTATTTTTTCTTTGATCCCAAGTTTATCTGTGCGACAACATTTTATTGGATATGCAGACTTTGATGATCCACGACTCTCGCCGAATCTGCTATCCGGCTAAAGCTGGAACGAAAGTGGTCCAACCGGTACCGCCCCGCAGTGCGGCATCATTTTCATCTGAGAGGGTGAACAAGTAAACGGGCTGGTGGAATCCCTTGCTGTCGGTCATATATTCGAGCTTACAGTCAGTGACTCGCACTTGCCGTGGGGACAAATAGTTGAACATGGGCACATCACGCCAAGAGAACCGCCCGGCACAAAGGCGCTCATACGCCTCTTGGGAAGAGATAACTGCAGCATTTCCATGAAGGGTGCTGACAGAAAGATGGTTGTCTACCTCGTAGAGGATACCGCCCTCTGCCACCCAGCAGACCAATTCCCCATTGGTAAGCACATCGTCTTCTACTACACATTCTGCCCGAAAAGCGTACCTTCCCTCGCTCTCGTCCACGGCGACAAAACTGGCCGCATCGGGGATCTCGATACCCAACTTATCCAGAGCGGCACGAAGGTCGTCCTCTGTGATCGCTCCGCCCTTTCCGCTGTATCGTAGTTCGCTGTCCACGCGATAATCCGTGTACTCGTAAGAGTGATCGTTGTAATACACCCACAGGGCATAGGTGCGGTGGTCAGAGTAGAAAGCTCTGCTGTCATAGTAATCTACATCGGGAGTACCGAATCGAATTTCCGCTCCCTGTCGCCCAACAAATTCCGATGCAAAGGCATCGCAGTCCTTCCTTGTGAACGGCTCCGTCCGGTACACTCCGGACGGTCCGGGCGCATTGGACAAAGAACATTCCTGCACCCATTCGATTTCCTTGGTCTTCGCGTTGTAGATCGGACCGTCCGCAAGGTTGCCGTAGGGCTGGAAATGATAGGTGAGGAACACACCGGCCAGAGCAGCGATGGACAGAAGGGGAAGAATGGCATAGGCTCCGGCGGTTTTCCATTGTTTTCTCACCAAGCTGACGAACAGCATACAAAAGCAGTACCCCAGCATAGCCCCCAAAACATTGCATATCAAATCGTCCACATCGGTCTGTCCACGACCAAGGACATACTGAAGCAGCTCGATCACAAGAGATGTGCCGACCCCGGCGGTCAGCATCCAAAACCACCGTTGGAAATGCTTTGCCGCAAGAGGAAGCAGTACGCCCAGTGGAAGGAACATAGCGATGTTCAACAAAGGGTTTAGCCAGATCTGCAGAGTAAAGTTATTCCACGCCTCCCAAAACGCCATAAAAGGAAGGAACTGGACGCCCATTCGCATACCATCCATACGGTTCATTAAAGTGATGGCAGCAAGCCCGCCCAAGTAGCACAACAGAAGGAGAACAACTACGGCTCGCCCTTTCGGAAAACATTTTCCTTCTCGGCGGCACTTCAGATCCAGCATAACAAGAATCACTGCACCTGCCGCCAAGCCGATCAAAGCGAGGGGGATTGCATTTCGAAAATAATAAAAAATGGTTCCGATAAAGTCGTGCACGATAAACTTTCCTCCTTCAATAAAATCGTATGCGAGCGAAGAAACACGCCGAAAGGCGCACAACTCTGCCGCCTGTGAGGATGCGAAACAGGTGGATATTTAGTTGCGTCGTAAAGACATTATAGCATATTCTATCTGGTAAAAAAAGAGTGAGGGTAAGATGATACGATTTAAGAGTACAGATTGTTGGATGGGGACAAGCATTTATAGCCTGTCCCCATTTTCTATGGCTTGAACGAGTCATGTTTTGATTAGTTTCCCCTGCGCTGCTTGGAATCGGAATTTTGAGACGTGTCCGGCACAGTCTCGGACTCCTGACGGGAAAACCACTCGGTTTCCTTCCCGATAATTTCCCCGGATACTGCGTCGACCTTGTAGGAATACGCACACTTGTCCGTGTAGAACTCCAGAATGTAGCAGGGCTTGCCTGAAGTGCGGCTCAACTCCTCTCGGGTGAACACGATTTTCTGCGCTGTTTCGTCCAGCCCCGCATCCTTCAGGGCGATCTGCTTTGCTTTTTCCAAGCCGATGAACTCGGGTGCAGGGGAGACGATCTTATCGTAGGTCTTATCCATGATGCTGCCCAGAACGGCGTCGATTTTGTAAGTCCAGCGAGCGGTGTCGCTTTCAAAGGCGAAGGAATAGTAGGGCGACTTGATGCCGCCGGCAACCAGCTCTTCTGTCGTGAAGACCACCTTCACATTGACCCCGGCATCGTCCAGTGCGATTTTCTTCGCGTCCGCCAGAAGAATGAAGTGGTAAGCCTCGAGGATGCTGCCGTCCTTGGCGTCCACCTTGTAAGAATACTGCTTCTTCGCGGTGTAGAACTCTAAGATGTAGCAGGGCTTGCCTGAATTGCGGTTCAGCTCCTCTCGGGTGAACACGATTTTTTGCGTGGATTCATTAAGTCCGGCATCCTTCAGGGCAATCTCCTTCGCCTCCTCCAGAGAGATGAAGTCCGTTGCCACGATCTCTTTCTGCTGCTTCTCCAACACAGTGCCCAGCACCGCATCAATGCGGTATGTCCACTGTGTTTTCGTATCGGCAAAGACGAACCGATAGTAAGGCGTTTTGATGCCGCCGGCAACCAGCTCTTCTGTCGTGAAGACCACCTTCACATTGACCCCGGCATCGTCCAGTGCGATTTTCTTCGCGTCCGCCAGAAGAATGAAGTGGTAAGCCTCGAGGATGCTGCCGTCCTTGGCGTCCACCTTGTAAGAATACTGCTTCTTCGCGGTGTAGAACTCTAAGATGTAGCAGGGCTTGCCAGAATTGCGGTTCAGCTCCTCTCTGGTGAACACGATCTTTTGTGTGGCTTCATCAAGTCCCGCGTCTTTCAGGGCGATCTTCTTTGCTTCTTCCAAAGAGATGAAATCTGCAGTGTCGATTTCCGTTGTGGCGGTCTCTTTCTGCTTTTTCTCCAGAACGATACCCAGCACCGCATCAATGCGGTATGTCCACTGTGTTTTTGCATCGGCAAAGACGAGCCGGTAGTAAGGCGTTTTGATGCCGCCGCTCACAAGGGTTTCCTCGGTAAAGCTGACTTTATCCTTGCATCCGGCATCATCCAGAGCGATTTTCTTCGCTTCGGAAAGAGTGATAAATTCCCCGGCGTAAATAATGCTGCCGCTCTTTGCGTCGATTTGGTAGAAATATTGATTTGTCCCGGTGTAAAACTCCAGCAGGTAGCAGGGCTTGCCCTGATTGCGGCTCAGCTCCTCTCGGGTGAACACGATCTTCTGCGCCAGATCATCCAGTTTGGCGTCCTTCAGTGCAATCTTCTTTGCTTCCTCCAAGGAGATGAACTTCGATACACTGACAGAAGAAATGCCGGAGACCTCTTGGAATTTAAGAAGCTCGTCCAACGACATGCGGGCGACCTCGTCCGTGGGCAGCCCGGTTTTGTCTGCTGCGGTAAGGATACAGTCGGCGCGGCCAAGGGAGACATGGAATTCCTCGGCGATCTTTGCTGCTTCGGCATTTTCCGTCAGTTCGGAGTGGAAAACCAGCGTGCCGACGGCATCGGTCTGCTCCAGGGTCTGCTGGATCTCCGCAGAGAGCGATGCTTTTAGCTCGGCGTTCGCATCAAGACGGGAATCAAAAGAGATCAGAACAGTCGCTTCGCCGTTTTCCATATATCCGCAGGCCTCGTAGGCGGCGACCGTGCGCGTTAGAGCGGTCTCGACACTCTGCTTTCCCAGCGCAACATCGCTGAGCGCATTTTCCGCATCGCTGTTCAAGCTGCGGATGCTCTTGACGGCGCCGCTCTTGGCAATCGTATATTCCACGCTGGGGTTGACATCCATTGTGAAGGTGCCTGCTGTCGCATTGCTTCGGATGGTATGTGTGGCGATGCCAGCACAGAGAACCAGTGCAAGGCAGGCAGCCATTGTTCCAAGCTTGGCCCAACCGGGCTTTCTTTTGGTATTTGCTTCGCTTTCCGCGTCAGCGATAAGCTCGTCATTGATCTTTCCGATCGAACGAAGAAGAACTTCGGTTTTCATAGCATAATTCCCTCCTTTTCAAGAAATCGTCTTAATTCGTTTCTCATACGGAAAAGCAAAGACGTCACCTTGCTTTCGCTCATTCCGTATGCGTCCGCAATATCCCGTATTGCGTAGAGGTGATAGTATCTGCGGACAAAAATGTTACGGTTCAGCTTGGGCATTGCATACAGGAAGCGGTCAATGGCGGCAGCCAACTCATTTTCTTCGACGGTCTGCTCCACAGTTGTTTCCGAAGGAACGCAGGCTTCCAACTCAGACAGCGCGAGGACTACTTGTCCGTGTCCGCGTTTTTCGGCAGTATACCGCTTATAACGGTTTAGGGCGAGGTTGCGTGTGATTTTCCCTAAGTAGATCGACAAACGGTTCGGACGCTGCGGCGGGATCGAATTCCATGCGCCGAGGTATGTATCGTTGGCACATTCCTCCGCATCCTCTTTGTTACGCAGTATGTTATATGCAATCGTATGGCAGTAGTTACCGTACTTTTCTGCGGTGGCGGTAATCGCGCTCTCGTTACGCACCCAGTACAATTCTATGATCTCGTGGTCTTTCATTTTGCCCTCCCTTCTTTCCGTGTAAAGGCCTTTCACTTAATATAGACAACAAAAATAACCATTCATTGCGTGGACAGGAAAACTTTTCTTCAAGCTTATCATATCATGCGGGAGCGGCGATTTCTACCGGCCTTGGACCAAGAATCACAGCATGGGCATTGAAAAAGCTAATGCAGTCAACACACATCTATCGGGCATCTGGTGTTGCAGGTTACCAAGTGAATCAGTACCCGGTTTTGTCCCAATGCTTTGCCCGTTCACTTTACAACGGACAAATTTTTTGCGAATTAGGGGGCGCAGCTTCAAGAAATTTTTCCTTTCTACTTTTCAACGGACAGAAATCTGCCGTTTGTTGAGTATGCCGGTGAGAAAAATTTTTCTGCGGGAGCCGGTTTCAGCTCAGGTGATTTTCAAAACCTTGCGCAGCGATAGAGCTTGCAAAGCTCTGTCGCTGCGCGAGGTTGCCGCAGCCGTCAGGCTGCGTATAGCAGGGTTTGGGGAAGGCACTCCCCAACAAGATTCCGATGGGGCAGAATGAGCGAAATGCGAAATCTGGCACCTCGGTAGAATCTTGCTCTCTGCTGCTCCTAACCTCCCTTCACTTTACAACGGACATTTTTTCGGCAAAAAGCAGGGTGTGTATTTGTAAACATTTTGTGAACGAGAAGCCATCACTCGTCGTTCGTCGCTGCAACTCTTTCTGCTTTTACGGTATCGCAGCAGCGATAGGATTGCGACATACCAACGGTAACATTGGCGTTACCATTAGCAACATTCGACCAGAGTGTTTTTCTTTCTCCCTACCCTTACTACAATTTCAAAAGCGCTTTTTGGCCAGTTTTCAGTAAATTGTTTTGCAGGACGAAAAAAGAACGGTCTGCATTGCAACCCGTTCATAAAAAAGCAGCGCACAAGTTACTTGTTCCTGTTGCGTTTGGTTCTGCGATATGCTATACTAATGGTGTTTACACCACGGCGGAAAGGAAGTGTTCTCCATAGCCATCACAAGCGCAAGCTTACCCACGAAGAAGCGGATCCTGACCGTTTGCGTGAAGCTGTTTTTGGAAAAGGGCTACAAGCAGACCACGCTGGCGGAAATCAACGAAAAGGCCGGTGTGTCTTTCAGCCAGTTCCAGAACATTTTTCGCGCCAAGGACGGCGTATTGACGGAGCTGGTGGAGTTCATGTTTGAAAACCAGTTCGCTATGGCGCGAAGCGCGGCGGGTGCGAAGCTGCCGCCGGTCTATGTCTACGCGGCCGAAACGGCGATCCAGATGACGCTGACGGAGCTGAACGAAAACCTGCGGGAGATCTACATTGAAGCCTACACGCAGAAGGAAGCGTCTGAATTTATCTTCCGGGAAACGGCAAAGGAGCTGTATCAGATCTTCGGTCCGTATCAGCCGGAGCTGACTGCTCGCGATTTTTATGACATGGAGATCGGCTCAGCCAGCATCATGCGCGGCTACATGGCGCACCCGTGCGACGAGGAGCTGACGCTGGAAAAGAAGCTGCGGCTGTTTCTCACCATGAGTCTGCGGGCGTACAACGTCCCGAAGGAGGAAACAGAACAGGCGATCCGGTTCGTGGAAGGGCTGGATATCCGCACGATCTCCGAACAGGTGATGCAGGCGCTGTTCAAGGCGCTGGCGATGCGCTTTGAGTTTTCCCTCGCGGGGATCACGCTGCCAGCACAAAAATAGAAGCCAATATGTATTGCAAGGGAGTACTCCCTTGCATCGGGATATATCCCGATGCAATCCCCTCTTGCTCCAAAACGCGCTTCCCACGGGGGACGGGAGGTGCGCGAGAAGAAAGTGAGGAATGACTATGAAAAAACGACTGCTCAGCATCCTGCTCATGTGCTGTATGGTGCTGATGCTGCTGCCGACGGCGGTCTTTGCCGAGGGCGGCGCAAAAGCCATACAGCCTGGCCCAGACGGCATCCACGGCTATAATACCGAGAGCGGCTACAGCTACATCTATTATGGCACATGGCGCGACAGCCCCATCAAATGGCGCGTTCTCGATACCAAGGCGAACACCGGCGCAGCCGACGCACTGTTTTTGCTGACGGACGAATGTCTATACCCGCTTCCCGGCGACTTGTATGCCTGTTATATTCGATTCAATCCGGCGAATAAACTCAACAGACACCTCTGGAAGGACAGTACGCTGCAAGACTGGTTCAAAAACACCTTTTACAGCGGCGAAAACAGCGCCTTTACCTCCGCCGAGTGTGCGCTGATCCCTGCGACAACGCAGGCAGGCAGCGTGTATTTATACAAAGCGCCGAGTGACCCCTCGTATTTCCCTCCCATGCAATTCCAGATATGCGCTCTGGAAGCGGAATATGTGTTTGCTCCTTCCATTCAGGATATAATGAATGCAGGCTATGGGTTTATCGATCCAGCGTCGCGTATCGCGGGGCCGATCAATTCTTCGGGTCGCGGTACGCGGTATTGGCTTCGCTCATTCGAAACCAGCGAAGAGCTACCGTTTTTGATCGGCGAAGATGCCAGCCTGATGGGTGATTCTAGTCGTGATAACTTGTCCGCGGTTCGTCCTGCGATGAACCTTTCGACCGCAGGAAATAATATTCTCTTTATCTCCGCAGCCGTGGGCGGCAAGCGCTCCGGCGGGCTGGCAGAGATCCCCGCATATACAGGAAACGAGTGGAAGCTGACGCTTTTGGACAGCTCCCGCAGCGGCTTCTCCGTGACCACCGCAAATCTTTCCGCGTACACCAGGGGCGGAACGGTAAAGATTGGCTATACCGGCGCTAAGACCGGCGCAAACGAATACATTTCCGCCATGATTTTGGACGCGGCAGGCAACCCGGCGTATTATGGCCGCAGCTCTGCCGCGCTCACGGACGAAAATGGCACGGCAGAGCTCACAATCCCGGCGCTTGCTGAGGGAACATATACGCTCAAGGTCTTCAACGAGCAGTACAACGGCGATAAAATGACCGACCTCGCCAGCGCTTTCGCAGACGTTACGCTGACGGTGGAGGAAGGGGTCGACGAGCAGTTCACCCTCGCTCCCGGCGGCAGATACTATTTTGATTTGTCGGCGATGAACATTCCCGGCACAGCAAACAGCGGAAACTCATTTGGAGCGGTTTCTCTGCCGGATACGTCGCTGCACTATGTGCCCTTTACCTACGCAGGGACGGTGGACGCCTACAAGCTCATGTTGGAGATGGTAACCACCGAGAAGTATGCGCAGCGGGAAAAATATCCCCACAGCCTGTTTATTGCGGACTATGTCGTAACGCATACGGTAAGCTGGGATGACTTAAATACGAAAAGTCTGATTTTCGGCAAGGACTATGTCGCCGGCGGCGTGGGCTATACCCTGCGTGCGCCGTCTGTGGGAAGTGCGAGAACAGGCTCGAGTGAGCCCTATCGCGGCACGCCCCAAAGCAACGAATGGGACAGGATGCTGGACAAGGACGAAGGACATATCAAAAACTGGAGTAATATGTATTCGTGGGGGCAGGATGCTTCGAACTCTCAGAGTGGAACCGTTGCAGTTTGTGGGAATAGTTCGGCCCGCTACCGGAACGTCATCACTGCTACGAATTCCTACTCGATCCTCGGTTTCCGCCCCGTCCTTGAAGTCCCGAACCCCGGCACGCTGGGCGCTGACGGGCTGAAAGCCGTTACCCTCAACCTTGGCGGCGGCAAGCTGGGCGGCAGCTCCGATGCTATTCAGATCATCGTGAAAAAAGGCAGCACATTTACCGCTCCCATGTCCGGCGGTTTGACCCGCCCCGATGGAGATACAGGCAGTTACTTTATGTGGCTTGACGGCAATGGCAATTCCTACGAACCCGGCGGCAGTGTTCCTGCTGATGTGACGGAACTGACGGTGCAGTGGACAGCCCCGACCTATACCGTCACGCTGAACGCGGGCAACGGCACTATCAACAGCGGCAATGTCACCGGATACACCTATGGCGTGGGCGCAACACTCCCGACAGCCGACGATATGACCTATACAGGCCACACGTTCAAGGGCTGGTATGACAACGAAGGTTTGACTGGCTCCCCTGTTACGGCGATCGGCGGTACAGAAATGGGCAATAAGGAATACTGGGCGAAGTGGGAGATCAATCAATATACCATCACAGTCAAACCCGAAAACGGCAAAGCGGATATTACCATAACGCAGGATTACGGCACACCAATTACCGCTCCGACCCTGACAAGAGAGGGCTATCAGTTCAACGGTTGGGATAAAACATTCCCGACAACCATGCCTGCGGAGAATCTGACGATCACGGCACAATGGCGCTACAATGGCGGTGGCGGCAGCGGCTACAGCTACTACACCATCAAGGCAACTGCCGGGGCTGGCGGCTCTATCTCCCCCTCCGGCAATGTCAGCGTCCGCGAGGGCAGAGATCAGACCTTCACCATCACTCCGGATAAGGGCTATGCTGTCGCCAACGTCAAGATCGACGGCAAGAGCATCGGCGCGGTAAAGTCCTACACCTTTGAGAATGTCAGAAGAACCCATACCATCGAGGTCATCTTTATGAAGGCCAACGGCAACCCCCAGACCGGCGTGTTTGTGGATGTTGCCACCGGCAGCTATTATGAGGACGCCGTGGATTGGGCGGCAGAGAACGGCATCACCGGCGGCGTTGGCAGCAGCCTGTTTGCGCCGAACCAGCCCTGCACCCGCGCTCAGATCGTGACCTTCCTCTGGCGCGCGGCGGGTTCCCCCGTGGTGAATTACCTGATGCCGTTTACCGATGTGGACGAGGGCGCATATTATGCCGAGGCAGTCCGCTGGGCGGCGAGCACCGGCATCGTCACCGGTCTGACGGAGACGACCTTCGGCACAGACAGCGTCTGCACCCGCGCGCAGGCTGCGGCCATGATCTACCGCTGCGCTCAGGCGCAGGGCAAGGGCTTCACGGGCGCGTGGATGTTCCACCTGCCGTTCACCGATGTGCCCGAATGGGCGTATGAATCGGTGGCGTGGTGCTACATGAACGGCGTGACCACGGGTGTGAGCGAGACATCCTTTGCGCCGGGCAATGACTGCACCCGCGCTCAGATCGTCACGTTCCTCTGGCGCTGCAAGAAGTGACCGGCTGACATACGGCCAAGCAGCAAAACCGCTGACATGACCACATAAGCGAACAATGGACAGCGCAGCGGACAGGCTTTTCGCCTTGACGCTGCGCTGTTCCTTTTTCGCTACGAGAAACAAATCAATGACGTTTTAAGCTGCGCCGCTACCCCAGCGCGGCAAGGAGACAGCATTATGAAAAGAATCACAAGAGTCATTCGTCCGATCATCTGCATGGCCGTTCTTCTCTTTGCCATGACCACGGCGGTCATGGGCTGCTATCAGAAAGAGACGGGGTCTATCGACATTCCCGGCAGAACGCCTTCCGGCACATCTGCGCCTCAGCCATCAGCGACTCCCACAGGCGAAGTCATCCCCACGGTGGACAGACAAGCAAAGCTGGCGGAATCCAGTGCGAAGAATCCCGACACCGTGGCGTGGCTGTATATCTCCGGCGCGGAGGTAGACGATCCCGTGATGCAGGCGGAGGACAACGGCTATTACCTAAAGCTGGATGAAAACGGCGAGTATGCCATGTGGGGCTGCTATTATGCCCATTGTGAAAACGAAATCGGCGGCAGGGATAAGCTGGACAAAAATACCACGGTTTTCGGCCACTCCGCCAGCAACTGCGACCCGGACGGTGTGCGGTTCACCAAACTCTACCGCTATATGGACGCAGACTTCGTGAAGGAGCATCCGTATATCCATCTCTCTGCGGATGGCGAGGACATGATTTTCCAGATCACCGCTCTATTCGTCACGGATATTGGCTTTGACTATATTGCGCCTAACCCCACAGGAGATGACCTGACCAGCTTCTTTGAGACGGTTGCACGGAAAAACTGGCTGGATTTTGACGGTGTGACCTTCTCCGAGGAAGATACCGTCCTGACCCTCTCCACCTGCTGCCGGAAGTATGACGAAGCCAATACAGGCAATCAGCGGCTGGTGGTCATAGCGAAGCTGCTGCCGGATAGTGCAACCACACAGGAGTTTAGCGTGTCTCTTGTGGATAATCTTGAAATGCCCTAAAAGAAAGAGAAATGAGCAGCACTTTTCATACTGCCGAAGTTGACAGGTGCTGCCCGTTCTGATATATTGAGTTTGGATTTCAAAAGCTGTCCCCGTGCTTTGCTGTTCGATTGCTCCGAACGCATAGACAGTGGACGCGATGGCACCACCTTCCATTCGTGATGTAATTTCATATTTGGGTCATTCCATTCTGCCACAAATGAGCTGACCATCGTTGTAATAGCGAGGACTTGAAAGTCCTCGCTATTAGCATACATCGTCCGGGAGCTGGTTTTTACGCAGGCCAATGCCGTTGAAATGGGAGGACTGGAACCGGATAAAGCTGCAGAACTGAGATTTCCTTATTCCACGCGAAAAAGAGTCGTTGTCTTCGGCGGCCATGACTCCTGGCGCAAGGCGATTCGCCCGCTTCTTCCCAACGTCACCTTTATCAACCGCGAGCAGAGACCCAACGCGGATATGATCAAGGCGGCGGATGTGGTCTGGATTCAACCCAACGCGCTCTCTCATCGCAGCTTTTACAAAATCATCAATGTGGTTCGAACCAATCAGGTGCAGATCCGGTACTTTGGCTATGCCAGCGCAATGAAATGCGCGGTGCAGGTGCTGGAGGATGATGTTCCCACCGGAAAGAGCTGAGCCGGCGCGGTGAGGATGCTGTGCTCAGCAACATCCCACCTGCTGAATCACGATTTTATGAGAACGCTGTATGGCTGAAGGTTTCCTATATCAGATTTCATGGGATCACAAGTGAAAAGTGACACAAAAGCCTTGAAAAAACGGAATTGACAACAAATGACAACTACACTACAATAAAAGTGAGATCATGCTTCGGCATCCGACTATAAATAGCGCATACGAAATGCAGGTCTTGTGAAATGTTTCCCAGCTTTTGAAAATAACATTTTTATAAAAGTGAGGATCAGGATATGAATCAGACGGTGGCAAAGCTCATTAACGAGCAGATCAACAAGGAATTCTATTCGGCGTACCTTTATCTGGACTTCGCCAACTACTATGCGCAGGTGGGTCTGGACGGATTTGAAAACTGGTATAAGGTGCAGGCGCAGGAGGAGCGCGACCACGCGCTGCTGTTCTATCAGTATATGCAAAACAACAACGAGGCGGTCACCTTCGAGGCGGTGGCCAAGCCGGAGTGGGAGCGTGGGGATCACATGACTCCGCTGAAAAAGGCGCTGGAGCATGAGAAACTCGTTACCGCCAGCATCGACGCCATCTACGCCGCCGCATACGAGGCCAGGGACTTCCGCGCCATGCAGATGCTGGACTGGTTCATCAAGGAGCAGGGCGAGGAGGAGAAGAACGCCTCCGACCTCATCACCAAAATGGAGCTTTTCGGCGGGGACAGTAAGGGGCTCTATATGCTCAACAGCGAGCTGAAAGCGAGAACCTATGCCGCGCCCACGCTGGTGCTGGACTAAAATCAACGGACGAAGAAAGGGGATCACCATGAAACAGAGATTTTTTATTTGTAAGCATTGCGGAAACCTCATCGCCATGGTGAAGGACACGGGTGTGCCCGTGGTCTGCTGCGGCGAGAAGATGCACGAGCTAATCCCCGGCACCACCGACGCTTCGGTGGAAAAGCATGTCCCCGTCTATGCCGTCGAGGGGAGCACCGTTCATGTCAAGGTGGGCGAGGCGGAGCATCCCATGCTGCCGGAGCACTACATCGAATGGATCTCCATCCAGACGAAGCAGGGCAACCAGCGCAAGGAGCTGCATCCAGGCGAGAAGCCGGAAGCCTGCTTCGCCCTGTGCAAGGGAGACGAGGTGGAGGCGGCCTATGCCTACTGCAACCTCCACAGTCTCTGGAAAAAATAACAGCCATATTGAAAGAAAGCCCTTACATATAAGAGCAGAAAGATGCTCTTGTTTTCAGAACGGACCGATCAAAAACAGCGAATGGTGACCGGCCTGCAATGAGCAATCCATTTCACCGCAAATAATCATTGAGCCGTGCAGCGCCGTTCGCTCTGCCTGAGAACAGGCAGAGTTCGTAGGGGCTGTGCGGCTTTTTGTATCAACGCAAGGGCAGGGAAAAAGCGCGGGGAGCACCCTTGCCAATATTGCTTCCGCCGGGGACAACGATATTGCAAATGCAACAGTTGTTTTTACAGAGTTCTGATATACTACTATTAAATAACGGCAAGGCCAAATACGACAGGAGGACAACGCCATGATCGACAAGAAAGCTTACCAAAAGATGGACTACGCGCTGTGCCTGCTCAGTGCCCACGCTGACGGAAAAGACAGCGGCTGCATCATCAATTCATTCCATCAGGTGACCAGCAGCTTCCCTGCAAAGTTTACCATTGCCGTCAATCGCGAGAATGTGACCGCCGCAGCGGTCGAGCAGGCGGGCAGCTTCTGCGTAACGCTGCTCGCCCACGATGCGCCCGCGGCGCTCATCAACGATTTCGGCTACCGCTCCGGCCGTGTCGCGGATAAGTTTTCCCCATACGAGGTCAGACGCGATGAGGTCGGAACCCCCTACCTTACCGACAGTATGGTCTCCCGGGTATCCTGCCGTGTAATTGACCGGCTGGAGATCGGAAGCTACACGCTCTATGTCGGGCAGGCGACGGAGGCAGAGGTGTTCGGCAGCGGCGAGGTGCTGACGCTCAACGCCTACGCCGCGCGGGGCAAGGCTGTCCCGCCCACCGCCACGGTGTACCGCGAAATGGTCGGCGGCGGCTTCAAATGCAGTGTCTGCGGGTACATCCACGAGAGCGAAACATTACGCGATGACTTCATCTGTCCCATCTGCCGCGCCACGGCGGACAAGTTCGTCCGACAGAACTAAGTATTTGGAACCGCATTGTGAAAGAGAAAGGAGTGTTTTATGAATTACATCGCCATGATTCAAAACCGAAGATCCGTGCGGGCCTTCCGCAGCAAAGAGGTGTCGGACGCAACGCTTGCCGAGCTGCGCACGCACTATGAAAGAAACTGCCGCCGTCTGATTCCGGAGCTTGCAACAGAGCTTGTAATTCTTGATGCGGACGCGCAGAGCGCACTCGAGGGCGCGGCCGGGTACCAGCAGTTCCTCATCGGCGCGCCGCACTATCTGATGCTCCTCAGCGCCCCGCATATCCACGCAGAGGAAAACGCGGGCTACATGATGGAGGAACTGGTGCTCAAACTCACCGAGCTTGACATCGACAGCTGCTGGCTGACTTTCACTGACAGCGCACGTATCAAAGCTGCGCTTGGACTGACCACACCGCTGGAAGTTGCCGCCATCGTCGCCTTTGGCTATGGGGAAAAGACGCAGAAAAAACTGCGGCTGAATATTCTGAATATGTCAACGGTCGATGTGACCGTCGAGCGGCAGTACTTTGCACCGAAAAAGGGTATCAGGGAACTGGTCAATGTAGATACCTGGGGCAATAAGGAGGGGCTTGACGAGATGCTGGGCTTCTACGACGATATGCTCTGGCAGGCGTTTTACGCCGTATCCCTCGCACCGAGCTATCTCAACCGTCAGCCTTACGGCTTTCTGGTAAGAGATCATGAGATCATCTTCGTGCAGATATCCGACCCCTATACCGACGGCACGGACGCAGGTCTTGACGCCGGCATTGCCCTGCTGCACTTCGCGGCGGTCGCCGCTCAGCTGCTTGGTAAGGGACGCTGGGAACTGGATCCGGAGGGAGTCGAGGGTATTCCAGAGAGCGGCCGTGCATTGGCACGCTATTGGATGTAACTGTAATGAGGGAAAAGAAAGGCTGGCCGCAGCGCAATGACATCAGGCATAAATAGCAGGAGAACATCCCAACACGCACATCCAGATCATCCCTACAGGCACTATGAATATTAAGCGAGGAGGAATGATGATGAGTTCCATGCGTATCAAATCCAGAGAAAATCCAAATCTGGAGATCTCCGCGTTTCGCGGACATTTTGCGACCCGCCACTCCCACAACAGCCACTACCTTGACATAACCCGCATGAAGCATGAGTACGGCATGGCGGCTGATGCGGCCAGCATCCTTGTGCAGCACTACATCTATGAGAAGCAGATCGACACGATCGTCTGTATGGACGGCAGCGAGGTCATCGGCACATTCCTCGCAGGGAGGCTCGCCAAGAACGACCGCTTTTCTGTGAACTCCGGCAGGAACGTCTACGTCGTCACGCCCGAATATGACTCCAACGGCCAACTCATCTTCCGCGACAATCTGACGGGCATGGTTTCCGGTAAAAACGTGCTGCTTCTAATCTCCACCGTAAACTCCGGTAAAACGGCGCGCCGTGCGATGGAGTGCATTGAGTATTACGGCGGAAGCCTGCAGGGGATCGCCGCAGTATTCAGCGCGATTGCAAAGGTGGACGAGGTGCCGGTGATGAGCATCTTCTCCCCCGAGGACATCCCCGGCTATATGACAAGCCTTGTGCCTGATTGCCCGCTGTGCAGAGCCGGACAGAAAATCGACGCACTGGCCAACAGCTATGGCTTTTCCGTTCTGAAATGAAATGACAATATGAAATAACCTGCGGACTTGCAGCTCATCCATTGTATATGTTTTAGGGAAGAATCACCCCAAAACTAGAGAGGAGTGCAGAATGAGGCGGATTATCACTGTGGGTCGTGAATTCGGCAGCGGAGGACGGGAGATAGGACGAAGAATCGCAGGAGAACTGCAAATTGCTTACTACGATCAGGAAATTATTACGGAAATCGCAAAAAGAACCGTGCTGTCCGAAGCATATATCCGGCAGATAGATGTCTGAATCCTTATGCTGTTACATTAGGGCTTATTATTAACGAATAAGTGAACTTGCATATAATTAGCACACAGTATTGCAGGTAAAGGCTTTTCGCAGGCGGAGAGATCGTGCGAAAGATCAGGTGATGCTCGAGTGTCTGTACAGTATAGTCTATATAAAAATGTTGAGGCATTCAGGTTCATCTACTCAGTTTAGTTTGGACTCATACAGCACAACCACAACGGGAACTCAACCCATTATGGATAGACAGGATACTGGCTCAATGCCAGATTGGAGCAAACTTCGCTATGGAGGTGTTCCTACGAACGGAAATGTAAATGTTTTCAGCATAGACTGTAGACCGCAGTAATAGCAAACAGGAGGAGCTGGCTCTCCCAGAGTCAGCTCCTATCTAATAAAGGGGGGTATTTTAAATGTATAAGAAAATAATGTTTTTGATTATAACGCTTAGTATAATAATAAACGTTGGAAATTCGACTGTTGTAATGGCAAAAGAAAATATAGTTACAGAAATTGTGGATTTTCCTGTAACTATAAATTACGAAGAATATAATGTTGATGATTATAATGCTAACGATATGATGTTATGTGAATACCCAATGGTTGTGTATAAAAATATGACTTATATTCCCCTCACATACTATAATTGCATCTTGTTAGGACTGGAGGTGCAATTTGATAAAAATATCTTGTCTGTAGAAAAAAGGGATTCTGAAAAACCAACAGAATATTTGAGAGACCAATCTTCTGAAAAAAATACAAAAAATATAATAAATATGGAAGTGTCTCCATTTATTGTCAATATACAAGATAACAATTATAATGATGAAGAATATCCGGCTCTTTTTTATAAAAATATAGTTTATCTTCCTTTGACATGGAAAGTGGTCTATGATTATATGAAATGGGATTACTTTTATGGAAAAAAATATTCTGATAGTATAACGGGAATTGAATTGTATACAGATAGTTTTTATTACTATTCAGAGGGAGATGCGTTTTTTGAAATAAGAGAAGATTATAGCTTGTCGGCAAGTGCGCCCTATGCAAAAACATATTACAAAAAAGACGATATAAGAATATATTCTTATATCGACCTTTGGTATATGGCAGGGCCGGCACAAAATAATATGGATATTATAAAAGGGGAAAATAAAATTACCGTTCCAGGATATACAGGACACGGGCAGAAAAGAGGAGCTTTATTTACCGTTAATGGAGAATACATATATACAGTTCATTCGGACCACAAAAAATATGCTCCTTGTAAAATAAAAATTGATACTGGAGAAATAATTTATACAGATGGAGAAAATTAACATATAATGTGCCTAATGATATGATGAGGTGTAATTACTCTGTAACCGTCAAAGCTGAGGGCGGCTGGACAGACATGGGACAAGATAATGTACAATAAGTTGCGCAAATTGAAAACCGCATAAAAGAAGACATAGCTT
>ERZ780218.395-NODE-395-length-42605-cov-6.157344_pt1 | contig 42605 bp, 34 predicted proteins | sample MGYA00510975_ERZ780218 | MGnify/ENA primary metagenome ERZ780218 (study PRJEB29588, sample SAMEA2152063) | human gut metagenome | biome: human gut; feature: human-associated habitat; material: faeces | place: Denmark | collected 2008/2010 ... | reverse complement strand
ATGTAACCGAGCTTTGCAGAATAATCAGCAGCTATGCGCTTTGATAAAACAGCCGTCCGGACATAAAGCTCGGACGGCTGAAATTTAAAAGAGAGGAGGGTATGTAATGGCAACAGCAAAAAAACTGCCCAGCGGCAATTACAGAGTGCGGGTTTACGACAAAAGCACCGGAAAATACAAGTCGTTTACCGCTCAGACAAAGAGAGAAGCGGAGCGGGCGGCAGCGGAGTGGCTGAGCGGACATCAGAACGTTTCTTTCCCCCAAAAGGCGACTGTGGGACAAGCTGTTCGCAAATATATTGACAGCAAAAGCAATGTGCTGAGTATCTCGACAATCAGAGGTTATGAGATAATTTATAACAATGCAATTATGGTAGATTTCGTGACGGTCTTCAGCAAGGACGACATCCGCTTCACTATGAAGGACGGGGCGGAAATCAGGGTATGATTCAAAACGCAAAGCAAGCTCCCGGCTATCGGAAATGAATCCGATGATCGGGAGCTTGTTTCGTTTTTGGGGCTGAAATTTGGTTTAGTCCTCTTTTGTCAGTACTTTTTTCTGCCAACTGCGCTTTCCGCATTCAGGGCATTTCATGTACCTCGTCCTGCCCGTATGCATAGCAAGATTCGCCTGCCAGTAGGTCGGTACATATCTGTGATGGCAATGCTGGCATTCATAATATCCTGCTTTTTTCTCAATCCAAACAGCAATAAATGCGACTGCGAAAATCATCACAATGGCGAATGCAATAAGTACGATTCTTAACCACGTGGACATCTCCACAAACGACGCCACAAATACCATGACCAGTCCTGCTATCACTGCTGGAAAAGTAATCATGTATTCTGTCTTAAGCATCTGCCTGTTCTTCTCTTCGATTTCCCGCTTCATTGCAAGAAGATTTTCTTCTGCCCGTTTATCATACGATTCTGCCATGATCCTTTCGCCCGACAGGAGTTCGTTGACGTTGATTTTCAGAAGATCACACAGCTCCAGCATAATCCCGGAATCCGGCATAGACTTTCCCGTCTCCCATTTGGATACCGCTCGGTCACTGATTCCGAACTTCTCGGCAAGGATAGCCTGAGTCATGCCCTGTTCCTTCCTGCAGGATGCTATGAATTTTCCGATTTTTATTTGATCCATATCGGGCACCTCCTTTCATGACTCAAGCATAGCTGAAATCGATATGAAATAACACGAACTAACGGTTGATTTCCACCTATTCTACCGCTGGTTGAGTACCTACCAATGCCGATTTACAGTCCTGCATCCCCTAAAATGAGTTTGCACCCCCTTGATTTTCAGGCAGCGAGACAATCGCTGAATTGTATTAAAGTCTGCTTATTGATTTCCACTCAATTACTAATTCTCTGATTTCTTCTTTACCGGCTGTTATAGGCAAGGTTCTCATCGTATTCTCCTTTCATGGGGATTTCAAATCCCCATTTGTTGATTAGTTTGCTACCCCAAGTATATCAGATTTTTCCGCCGCAAGCAATCAGTGCTTTATATCCGTTTTTACATTATCGTATCATATCGTCTGCTTTAGCTTGTCAAATTTTATATAAGCCTCCGGATTCATCCGTTTTCTCACAATTCTCCGCCTTTTCAAACGCCTCGTAAATATCCGGGTACCCCTTTTTTATCCTGACTGGTCTTAATTCCCCGTCGGTGAAGCAATGGGATGAATGGGCAATTCCCGACAGCTTATCGGCAGACACATTGCAAATCTTATATGAAAGACTGAATCTGCATCCGTTGAAGCTTTCTATCCGGCATCGTATTTCAAAACGATCCCCGAATCTGAGAGGATATTTATATTCGCAGCCTGCCGAAAGCACCGGTATCATAAGCCCTATTTTTTCAATTTCCGGAAAGCTTATTCCCATCTGCTCCAGCAGATCGATCCGTGCTTCCTCAAGCCAGCGTATATAATTTGAATGATGAACAATATTCATTCTGTCGGTTTCATAGTAATAAACCTCGCGTGAATATGGTCTGAACTCCATGCTTTTCTCCTTTCTTTAATCACAATCATATATCCATATGATTTCCGCTTGAGAGTAACGGCACAAGCGGTTATGTCCATTTTTAATTATAGGTCATTAAGCTTAAAAAGTCAAATAAATCGGGCTGACTGAGTTTTACAGACAGCCCGATTTTATTGTTGTCAGTTTTCTTGCACTTTTATCGGTCAGATGTTCTCATAGCTCTCATAGCGTTTATAATGGCAATTACCGAAACACCCACGTCGGCGAAAACAGCTTCCCACATATTAGCCATTCCCAGCGCTCCCAGCACAAGCACTGCCAGCTTTACTCCCAGAGCAAAGACAATATTCTGCCGTACTATTGTAAGCGTTTTTCTTGAAATATCTATCGCCTTGGCTATCTTCCGTGGATTGTCGTCCATAAGAACAATATCTGCTGCCTCGATCGCCGCGTCAGAGCCCATAGCTCCCATCGCGATTCCTATATCCGCTCTTGAAAGCACCGGCGCATCGTTGATTCCGTCGCCCACAAACACCAGCCTGCCCTTTGCACTTTTCTCCTTCAAAATCTCCTCGACCTTTGCGACCTTATCGGCGGGAAGAAGCTGAGAGTAAACCTGATCGATCCCAAGCTCTCGGGCGACGCCCTCGCCGGTTTCTTTTGAATCGCCCGTAAGCATAACCGTCTTGGATATACCTCTTTCTTTCAGATCTGCTATCGCCTGAGCCGAAGTTTCCTTTATTTCGTCGGAGATAACGATATGACCTGCATATTTTCCATTAACGGCAATATGGACCGTAGTGCCGGTATGATGACACGGATGCCAGCTTACTCCTATCTCGTCCATAAGCTTTCCGTTTCCGGCGCAAACCTCCATATTATCTATTACCGACTTTACTCCTTTTCCGGAAATCTCCTGCGACGAGGATATCCTCATGCTGTCAATATCCATTCCGTAGGCCTCGATTATCGACTTTGCAATGGGGTGAACAGAATAGCTTTCAGCGTAGGCGGCAAGCTCTATAAGCCTGCTTTCTGATATTTTATCGGGATGAACCGCAGTTACGTTGAAAACACCCTTTGTAAGCGTTCCGGTTTTATCGAATACAACTATTTCCGTTCCGGCAAGCGCCTCAAGATAATTGCCGCCTTTTACAAGAATTCCGCTGCGGCTTGCTCCTCCTATGCCGCCGAAAAAGCTGAGAGGAACGGAAATAACCAAAGCACAGGGACAGGAAATAACTAAGAATATAAGAGCCCGGTGTATCCATTCCGACCAGTTTCCGCCTGTTATAAGCGGCGGAACTATTGCCAGCATCAGCGCAGATATTACTACTATAGGAGTATAGAATCTTGCAAATTTAGCGATAAAGTTTTCCGCCTTTGCTTTCTTTGACGACGCATTCTCAACAAGGTCAAGGATTTTAGCTACTGTCGATTCGCCGAAGGGCTTAGTTACCCTGACTTTGATAAGTCCGCTTTGATTTATGCATCCGCTTATTACGTCGCTGTCCTCATAAACAGTTTTAGGAACGCTTTCTCCCGTAAGCGCAGAGGTGTCAACAGTAGACTTTCCTTCGGTCACGATACCGTCCAGGGGGATTTTTTCTCCCGGTTTGACTATAATAGTATCTCCGACAGCAATTTCATCAGGATCTACCTGAACAAGCTGACCGTCCTTTTCAATGTTGGCGTAATCGGGCCGTATATCCATAAGGCTTGCAATTGATTTCCTGGACTTTCCTACCGCACAGCTCTGGAACAGTTCGCCTATCTGATAAAACAGCATTACCGCTACCGCCTCCGGATACTCTCCGGTAGCCAGAGCTCCTACCGTAGCAAGAGCCATTAGGAAATTTTCGTCAAACACCTGTCCGTGACTTATATTTCTTACCGCCCTCCATAAAACGTCCCATCCTATAACTGCGTACGGAACCGCATATACTGCGAAACTTTTCCATCCTTCAAAAGGACAAAGCCTTGCCGCTATCAGAAGAACTGCACTGACGATAATTCTTATCAGCGTTTTCTTTTGCTTTCCGGTCATATGCGTTACGCTCACTACGGCAGACATATATCCGCCTTATGAGCATATCCTCCTTTCCGTTTTTGATTTTACAAGCCAACCGTTATTTTACTACGATCACACAGTCCGGCTCTATTTTTCTGCACAGCTTTACCGCTTTTTTTACGATCTCGTCAAACCCGTCGTCGTCGGCTGTCAGAGTCATTTTCTGCGACATAAAGCTGACCGTGCAGTCCTCTACACCGTCCAGCTTTTTAACTGCGTCCTCCATTTTCTGAGCGCAGTTTGCACAATCCAGATCCTCAAGCTTAAACACCTTTTTCATAATATTATCAAATCCTTTCATAAATCGTTAGAATAACAAGTATGCTATGCAATAGACAGCACAGCCGGAACAGCGCAGGCAAAGCTGTCTTAAATTGCCCGACGTTATAAATTCAGTTCCATACGTTCCGCGGAGCTTAAAAATCCCAGCGTTTCGTAAAGCGGTCTGCCTTTATCGGTAGCATCCAGACTTATCTGAGTAACGCCTTTCTGCTTAGCCTCACAAATTATTTCCTGAAGCATTTTTCCCGCCAAGCCTCTGCGCCTGTATTCCGGCTTTACGTAAACGTTCATAATATGTGCACGCTTTCCCGTCCTGTGGTCGAATGTCGGCATAAGACGTATATAGCATACGGTGGCACAGCCTACGGCTTTTTCTCCTTCGATCGCAAGAAACGTAGTCTGATCGCCGTTTATAAAATACTCCTCCGACAGCCTGATAAAATCCTCAGAAAACCGTTCTGAAGCATCAAGCCCGTTTACCTCTCTCAGCATTTCCATGCGGAGCTCCACAGCCTTTCCGATGTGTCCGCTTTCTGCTTTTACTATCCTCATAATATCGCCCTTTACTCCTCAACGTGCTCCATTCCCATTTCGATAATTTTTCTTACATGATCGTCGGAAAGGGAATAGAAAACTATCTTTCCTTCCTTTCTGAACTTTACAAGCTTATTGTTTTTAAGCACTCTCAGCTGATGCGAAACTGCCGTCTGGCTAAGACCCAGCAGCTGCGCCATATCGTTTACGCACAGCTCCGACTCGAAGAGAGCATAAAGTATCCGTATTCGCGTAGTGTCTCCAAACACCTTGAAAAGCTCTGCCAGATCGTATAAAATTTCATCCGGCGGCATTTTTTCCGTTACTTTATCCACAACGTCCTGACGCAGACATAAGAATTCTTCCTTTTGCTCGTTCATTCTTCCGCACGCTTTGCCGTGCGTCCACCTCCTTTGAATTTTTGCTGTTGCCGTTCCTACTGTGCATTTGCTTATCGCTTTAAATGTCACGCTCGCTGTCGGCATTAGTTTTTTGATTTGTCATATGTTCATCTGTTCATATGATACTGCATAATATGCTCTTTGTCAATAGCCCGGAAGCATATTTTTGTGAATTTTTTGTGACTTTTGCTTCTCTGAACCAAAACGGGCTGAAAGGAATATAGTGTAATATGTCATTTCATAATGGCGCATTATATCAATAACCTGTATTTACAGATAACTTAAAAGCTTTTCTGCATCGAAGAGTCTTTCGGTTGATCTGTGACCACAGGTTTGACACATCTGAAAGGAACAAGGTGTATGAACGGAATTTTACTTGCTCTGGGCGGAACAGGCTTTACATTTGCCATGACTATGCTTGGAGCAGCTATGGTTTTTTTCTTTAAAAACGTCAGATCCTCAGACAGGATACAGCGCATTTTTCTTGGCTTTGCAGCAGGAGTAATGATAGCGGCGTCGGTCTGGTCTTTGCTCATTCCGTCAATCGATAAGGCAGAGGAGCTGGGCCTTATCGCCTGGGTGCCGGCAGCAGGAGGCTTTGCGGCCGGAATACTGTTTCTGATGGGACTTGATAAGCTTCTTCCTTATTTTCACCCGGGACTTGACCGCTCGGACGGAGTAAAACAGGGTCTTAAACGAACCGCACTTCTTATTTTTGCCATCACCCTTCACAATATTCCGGAAGGCGTGGCAGTAGGTCTTGCATTCGCTCTTGCGGCAGACGGAAACAATCCGGAGCTTATGGCGTCGGCGGCGGCTCTTGCAATAGGCATAGGAATCCAGAACCTTCCTGAAGGCGCAGCGATCGCCCTGCCTATACGGCAAAGCGGCACCGGACGATTGAAATCATTTCTCTTCGGCTCGCTGTCAGGTATTGTTGAACCGGTTTTCGGTGTTCTTACTGTACTTATCGCCGGCCAGATAACAGCACTTCTGCCATGGCTGCTTGCATTTGCGGCCGGCGCAATGCTTTATGTTGTGGTAGAAGAGCTTATTCCCGAGGCGCACCTCGAAGCGGGACATCTGGGAACGATAGGCGTAATGGTCGGATTTATAATAATGATGATACTCGATGTAGCTCTTGGATAATATCAATGAACTTGAGCGAAAAAGCGGTCCGCACTCAAACAGAAAAAAATAAAACGGAGATGCCTGCACTTTCGGGCATCTCCGTTTACCATACCTGTTGTGTAAAATAAGAAAACGACTATCAAGTTATTTTGTTGTCCGAGCAAGAAAAATTACCTCCGGAACACTTTCCGTAATTCAAGGAATTTGCCAAAGCATAGCTCCGAAATCAGCCGTCAGTATCCATAACAGGTCCGTATACATTACAGCGGATAGCGGTATTCTAAAGAATAAACTGTAACCGAGCCCGATGCGGCTCCCGCATGGATATTGTCAAGAAGTCCGCTGAAATTGCTGGAACCGAACGCTGCCACACAGTTTGCGTATGAATATTTTGCATAGCTGTTGCCGTTTACCGTTCCGATTTCGCTGGCGGTTACCTTAGCCCATTCGCTTCCGCCGGACCAGCTTTGCAGGATCAGCTCCACCGGACCTCCGGAATATTCTATGTAAAAATATCCGTCCGAGGTGATTATCCCCGGATTAAAGCTTCCTCCGTTTTTAGACGTCATAACCGAAACCGCCTGACCCCAGTTTGAAGCAGTCGCCGTTCCGGAGAAAAGCACCTCCGAATCATACTGTCCCGTCTGAGAAGAATCTCCACCGCTTCCGGAACTGTCTGAAGAACTGCCGGTATAAACGGTGCAGGTTGCCGACGTCTGAGCAATTCCGTTGGCGCCGTTAAACAAAGTATTTCCCCAGTCGGTCAGACTCTGTCCCGCCCAGTCGTTTGAAATGTCCAAATATGAAACGTCCGAGCTATTGCCCTTCCACGACCATCCGAGATAGCCTACATTTTTCTGCGTGCAGTAACTCATTACAGTAGCTTCGTCAACATCGCCGCCGGTGTGCTTATGTCCGAATTCTCCGATTACTACCGGTACTCCGATTCCCAGTGCATTATTGATGTTAGCCTTTACCGAAGACGAACTTCCTCCGGCGTATTCGTACATATGTATGGAAAATATCGTATTTGAGTCCTCGTCGGAATCAAACACCTCTTTGCCGTAATCCTTGATCGAATCGGCATACTGTCCCCAACCGGCACAGTCAACCATAAGCATATTTTCTATTCCGCCGTTTCTCAAACTGCTGATCGCGCTCTTATATCCGTTAGCCCACGCAGCGCCGTTCCATGAGCCGTACCATTCGTTTGCAATATTTACAATAACATATTCCTTGTTACTGTTAAGTATCTGCTTCATTTCCAGCCAGTAACTGACCGCCTTGTTCAGATCGGACACATTGTCGCTTCCCGTTGCGTCGTGTATCTCCAGCACACATATAAGCTGGTTTGATTTGCACATATTTATAATATTCTGAAGCTCGGTGGCCGTAGTCTTGGTGTATTCCTCTCCGTCAGACACCACTACTCTGACAGTGTTGGCTCCCCTGTCGGCAATCGCCGAAAGAGATGTTGAAGTCTGAGAAGTAAACCAAGCATGAGGAACGTTTACTCCTCTCATAACAAACGCATTTCCGTTAGCGTCTCTTATGGTTGTTCCGCTTACATAAAATCCAGAAGCTGTTGCTTCCGCCGACGGACTGTACGCCCCTCCGAAAATTATTGCCGCAGTAAGAATAACTGCGGTCAGTATTCTTGCCGCTCTGCCGACCTTTGTTTTTTCGCTTACCATAAAAGCTCCTTCCTGTTTAATGTTATAATACCGGTATTTACGAATACTGTTAACACTTTTATTTTATATGTAAAAAACGGTAAAGTCAATGTATTAAACGTTTAAGATTTTAAGATTCGTATGAATAAACAACCTTACGTTACTTTTATTGTATATTTTCACAAAAGCAGTCAAGAATTATGTCTAATTTTGTCGCCTTGGAATCTCGCTAAACTCCGGAAGCAAGTGATGATCAAAAATACCGCACGCTCGTTTACACCGCTTCAAAAATTAATGAAAAAGACGCGCCAAACATTTCTCCTCCGCATTGGTGAATAATAAGAATCAAGGATTTTATCATTATTAACAAAAAAAGACCGCTTTTTTGCGGTCCTTTTCAGATTATAAATTTTTTAGCCTTGTTTACAATACTCCGGTCATTCTCGTAGGCAAGCACCTGTCCTGCTCTGCCGATCTCCACCCATTTGATTTCAGCTATCTCTTCTTCCTGAGGTACAAAGTCCGTATTTTTAGCCTTTGCAATAAAATAAACCACGATCTTCTGAGTGTCCTTGCGCGGAGAATACGATACGATCTCACGGAAAGTAGGATCCAGATTCACATCAATTCCGGTTTCCTCCATTATCTCTCGCTTAGCAGTTTCAGTTTCGGTTTCATTTCCTTCGACATGCCCTTTCGGGAAAGACCAATGCCCGCTGTTGACGTGCTTTATAAGCAGTATTTCCGTGTTGCCGTGATACTTTCGGTAAACAATAGCGCCACAGGATTTTTCATGCAGCATTGTCAGGTTCCTTTCTATAGTTTCCACAGAATTAATTCATACGAATTAATATTCTGTCATCCATTAATATAATTATAGCACATTCATTTTCATTTGTCTATAGTTTGAAAGAAAACCCTTTGATTTTTATGCATTATGCACAAAAATTCTATGTTATATTATGCCTGCACGCTTTATTGTTCTTTTGAATCTCCGACTTTCTTTTCTTTCACCTGCTTTGCATTTTTTCTGCCTTTTCTGAAATGAAGTATCGTTATGATTACGAACACTGCAAGCATAGCCGCAAGAACGACAGCGTATATACCTGATATCTTCTCGTTTCTTATAAGCTTTGCCGCAGCAGAAACGGAACTTTCGGCTTCGGAAACAAAATCAAGCGAGCTTACCGCCCTGTGCATCACGTAATAGGAATAAACCATAAGAACGCCGCTCGCCGCAACGACCGCATCAAGCAGAATAAGCAGTCCGCCGATGGAATAGCTCTTGCGCGGCGCATTCTTCTTTTTTATGAAAAGCAGCGCCATAATGATGAATATCACGCTTTCACTGAGAGCTATCAAAAGAGGAATATAGTCTGCAATTTTTCCCGTCGCCGCCAAAACCGCGCTTACCGCCCTTTTAAGGGTCAGACTCTGAACCGATGCGTTTCCTGCGGCATCGCTGGCTTCAAGAGTGACCTTTACCTCGGCGCTGTCAAGGTCCACGGAAAAGCTGAAACCTCCCTCATCGTCAAGCGCAGTTTCTTCGCCGTTTACGGTAAGCTTTGTTCCGCTTTTTACCTTTCCGGAGATCACAACGCTGCCTGCGTCAAAGGTCTTTCCGTCAAGATCCTCATACAGAAGTATCTCCGGCGGATATGCGTCGTAAAGAATTTCCTTTGATACATAATAGAAAATATTATCATCGCTTTCAAACTCGGCGTAAAGCGAATTCGTCCCCTCTGCAAGAGTTACCCCCAGCAAGTCGCTTCCCGTAAGCCTGTATTCCCCCGACTGATTTTCGTTGAGGGATATTTTCAGAACCCTTTCCGAGGCAACGTTGTATTCAAGGATCGCCTGCGCCGACGATGTGATCTCATCGGTCGAAAGCACAAGTCTTTCCCCGTTTTCAAAATCCACCGTTTTTGTTTTAGGCTGAGAAAGAATTCCGTTATCCCTGTAGTACAGATTAACCTCAAGCGTTTTTGTTTCAAACGGAAAGCTGAACTCATAGTCGGTCTGTCCTCCGGTTATCTCTCCGCTGAAAACAGGCTCTGACTTATCTTCGTCCGCAAAGGCGGAGATAAAATAGCTGTCAAAGCTCCAATCTGAAAACTCATCCCAGTCGAGATAGCAGGTTCCGTTTGTTTCGTCCACATAAAGCTTATAGTCGGAGATTCTTTCCGGCGTTTCAGTATTGCTGAAGCTGAACACTTCACTTTCCGCCGAATCAAAGAATTCCGCCGAGCCGTTATCATAGGTTACCCTCAGCATAAGCTTATAGCTATCATAGCTTGTGAGCGACGAAAGCTCTACGTCAAGCTTTACGTTTTCTCCTGCTCTTGCGCTGCCGCTTGCAAGCTCTTTCTGTCCGCTGTCTTCAACATCGGCAACAGCATAGATCTCATATCTGTATGAAATATCCTCGTCACCCTTTTGCGCAGAAAACGAAACCGACGCCGTATTCTCTTTGACTGCATCTACCTTAAAGCTCTGGATCCACAAGCCCTCCTCCCCCTCGACAATTGAGAACTCGAGCTTTGTGTTTGATTTCTTATCGTATTCTACCTGCCATTCGCCCTTTTCTGCGTTTATGATCTTATATGTGCTCCAGGTATCACCGTGAGCCGATTCAACCTTGTCGGCTCCGGAATCCTCCGTATATTTTCTGCCTGAAGGAGAAATAAACGTTATATCGGGTTTTTCCTTGTCATAAGTAAACATTACCGTAAGATCGCCGCTTTTTTCAAGCTCGGTCAGCGTCGCCGTTTCACGCTCCGCAAATGCGGTCAGAGCCGCAGCAGGCATAAGCATGCATATCATAATTACGGTAAAAATAAATTTAAGCTTTGATTTCATAATATACGACCATACTCCTTTACCGGAATAATTCTCCTTTTATGGGACAAGGCAATATTACCCAAGCGAACCCTTGGTGCTTCCGCACTTTCCGTTCTTATCAATGTAGTAGACCTTGCCCGAAACCTTTCCGCTGCTTTCCTGATTTTTTATTCCCAGAACCAATTCGGGATCGCCGTTGTTTTTGAAATAGCAGCCGAACACTATCGAGCCTTCCTGTTTGTATTCCGCATTGAAAAGCCACCACTTGATATCGAATTTTCCTTTTCCCGTAAACATTACGCCTATAAATCTGGAATGAGCGTCCAATTCGCCGGTTCCCGTTATTTCTAAAGACGCCTTGTCGGCCTCCCACTTCAGACCGGACGAAAGCTTGGCGTTCAGTCCGACCACCTCGGCAGAGTCGAGTCCCAGCATCGTGTTGGTATAATTAAAGGTGCCGAGATTTATTTCTGCATTCATAAGCTCTATCTCTTTCAGGAAAGTAAGCCTTGCCTTTGCATTGAACGACAACGGAGAAACTCCCGCTTCAAAGGAAGTATCGGGAAGCTCAAGCAGGCTGATATCTCCCACAAAAGGCTCGAGTTCCGGGAAGTAATCGGAAACCTTGCCGCAGGCTATCGAGAGAGAACCCGTAAGCTTGATCTTTGCAAAGTTGTTGCTTTCCACCGCTTCCTTTATATCCTTTGCTCCGAGTGAAAAATCGCTGTAGGTAACAGGAACCGGTCCCCATTGTCCCTTGAAGGATTTATCCAGGTGAAGAACGAACGAGTCAAGATTCCACTCCTTCCATTCCAGATCCGCTCCTACTCCCGTGTCAAGAAATGCGATCTTGACCATTGCGCCGATAGCGTAATTATTTTCAATAGTATCTATTTTCACCTTGAACTTATTCATATCGAGGTAAACCGGAGCGCCGAACATATTGTACTGATTATAATTCTCGTTATCGTCATCAAAGCCTACCTCCACAATAATTCCGATATTTCTGTCGCTTATTACTCCCTTACCGTCAAAATTGAAATTGAAAAGGTCGCCGTCCTTATCCTTGAATATAGTATCTTGATAAGGAAGAACTGTTTTTCCGTTTGTGTATGCAAGCTCCAGCTGGTTGGGATAAAGTCTGACAGCAGGACTTGTCACGCTTACAAGCTGGTATATCTTAAGTATTCCTATCTGTATATCGTCAACCATATAGTCTGAATAATCATACCTGCTGGTCTGATCGTTGTAAAGCTTGAATTCTCCCATCGCAGGCAGATCAAGGCTTATTCCAAGTTCTGCAAACGACTTGCCGAGACCCTGGGCGGTAGCCTTGTCAAACGAAACGTATGAACCCTTATAATCCGTAACGTACACTGAGCCGTCCTGCTCCGTATTTCCCGAAATCCTGACGTCTCCCTTGAAATTCAGCCAGCCGTTCATTTTTACTGCACCCGAAAGAGTTACCGAACCGTCGCCGTTGTCCGTCTTCTGTACTGACGTAAATACATACGGACCGAACTCGGTCTTCTTTTCACTGCCCTGAACTATTACCGAAAAGCCTTCCGAAATAACCGCTTTTTTATCGTTTATGGTAATTTCAACGTCGTAGGTGCCCACGGCAATGCTTGCGGGAATTGTAAGCTCGTAGGTGTTTTGATCCTTGAAGGTCAGAGAAATATCGTAATCCAGATTTCCGTTCAGCTTGAGCTTTGCGGAGTATTCCTCCTTGAATCCGGTTCCTATAAGCTTTGCGTCAACTTCTCCTGAGCCTTTATATATGTACTTTACATTAAGCCCGCTTACCGAAAGCCCGCTGCATACCGAAACAGGATCATCCTCGCTGTCGGAATCCTCTTCACTGTCGTCGGACACCAGGCTGTAGAGCTTTGTATCCCTTACATTCTCGTCTGCGAGACTTACTTCAAGAGTTCTGTCAGACATCGTAAGAGTATCTATCGCCGTATAGGTTATCTCATATTGATTTGCAAGCTGACCATGAAGCATATCGTAGAAGGAATTAAGGCTTGAGCTGTCTGAAACGTACACGAAATCTCCGCTGCAGGCATTTGCAATATTATTGAGATAAACCGTATCCACCTCGCTGCCAAGACCAAGCGTATAAACCGTTATTCCCTTTCGGAGCGAAAGCGAGCCCAGCTCCGACTTTATCTCGCTGTAATCCCTGGGATTATTGTCGCAGCCGTCTGTCATAAGAATAATGATATTGTTGGCGTTGCTGTCCGCTTCAAAATCGTCAAGACAATCTTTAAGTGCCGAAAACATATTGGTGCCGCCTATATCATACATTCCATCCGCAGCTTCCTTCAGCTCCTCGTCGGAGGTCCCGAAGGGATAGCTGCTTTTAATAACGTCGTCAAAGGTCACAAGAGAAAGTCTTTCGTCCGCATTCTTGTCGTCAATAAATGTTTTAACGGCGTTTTTCAGATCATCCATACTGCCGCTCATACTTCCCGAAACATCGCAGAGAAGCAGGATATTCGAGCCTGAGTATTCAATTTTCCTGAGCTCGAAATCCTTGATATCAAGACCGCAGTCTGTTACTCTGAGTTCAGATTTAAGGTCAGCCTCCGAACCGCTGTATCCGCTTGCTATCTGTACCCTTGCAGTAACCGTTTCAAAGCTGTCGGTATTGATCTTTCCGATATTTACTGCACTTTTCACCTTGCTGACATAATCGGTCATGGTCTGGGAAAAGTTTTCGCTTACGGAATATGAAGATGTTTCACTGCTGCCTTCGTTTTCTTCATATGAATTATTGCCGCCCGAAGCCGTACCGCCCGGATCGAGTATTCCGCTTACATTGATCGTCTGGGAATTATCGATCACCTCACCTACATACTGAGCGACATTTTTTATATTTTCCGATTCCTCAACGTTGTCGTTGTTTATTACGCTTATTATCTGCGACATCGGCTGAGTATAGTTATCGTCGCCGCAGTCCGGGCTGTTATAAATAGCCTGATTTATATTCTCGTCTGCGGCTGTTTCGTTGCCGAAATAATCGTTTATCTTGGCAATTTCAAGATAAACCTTTGATCTGTCCGTTCCGGCTTCCTCATCAGCCTTTTGTTCAAGCTCATTCTTTATTTTAGAAAGAACAGGCTCCTCTGCCTGAGAGTCAACGGAAGCTATCCTTTTCTGCAAAGCCTTTTTTTCCTGCTTTGACATATCCTCTGTATACTTATCGTATATTTTGTCAAGCTGTGCCTTTACGGTCTCGGCGTCATTTTTGTCAATAATCAGGTAACCGTCGGGAAAATCCTTTTCATCGACAGTACCGTTCATATAAAGTTCCGAGGCTATCATAAGCTCGTCATAAGTAGCGCCTCCGTCAAGGTTTTCGGCGATCTTATCAAAATCGCCTGACAATGCATTGGTTTTAAGCCTTGCGATCCTCACTGACTTCTGAGAAAAAAGCTCCGCGTTTTGTTCTGCCAGTTTATCAAATTTCTTGCTCAGCCGCGATAAATCGGAAGCGCTTGCGTCATTTCCGGAGCTGTAGGAGTTGTAAAGCTGCTCCGCTTCAGCCACATATTCAGCGCATTTGCTTATATCTCCGTCCTTTGCCGCTTCTTCAAAATCGCTGCCGATAGATTTATAGATCGCCTCTTCAATGTCCTCGTCGGAGGGTATAGAATCCGAATCGGCTGAGCTTACCGATCTGTAGCCGTAATCCTCCGGATTTCTGCCGTTCTCCTCAAGATATGCCGACATACCCGCATCCGATGCATTGAATCCGAATTTTGCTTTTACAAGCTGAAACTCGTTTTTTATTCTGTCGGCAAAATCCTGCACCCCGGACAGACGCTGATAGATTCCGCAGGCCCGCTCCAGATCTCCCGACAGCGCATAGAGCCTTGCCGTCAGAAGAGAGCATTCGCCGTCGTAACTATACTCTTTACTGTACTGGTCGATCGTTTCCATTGCCTGTTCATAAGCGCCGTTGTATGCAAAGGCGTTTGCAAGCGCGATGGTTTCGTCCTTGCCGAGCTGATTTTCATAAGCCTCGACAGAGCCGCTGTTTACTGCGCCGTACGTTGAAAGCCCGCCGCAGACGGCAGTCAGAAGAACTGCGCACAGCAGCGCACCAGGTCTGAACGCTTTCCGTTTCACAAGCAGCAGCCAGACAACTATCACTGCCGGAACAAAGCCTATTCCGAACTGAAGAAAGATATTCATTCCGTATTACCTCTTTCCTTCATATTTTTCAAGCTAATTATAACATAAATCTAATGGATATGCAATTGTAATTCCGGATTATCCTGCTTTTTATGGCCGGATAAATTATTAGCTGCTGAACAAAATAATAAGATCAAATAATATAAAGTTATTTTATACAACAAGATATTAATAATAATTTTATTTTTTGGCCAATATGCTCATTGAAATATCTGTTATTCCGCTTTATAATTAAATTGATTGACAATTACAGGCAAACGAAAATGAAAGGACCATACTTATGAAACAAAATAAAAACAAATTTACTCTGAAAAGAAAAGCGCTGTTTATTTTTACTGCGGTTCTGGGTCTTTTTATCATCTTATTTGCAATATATACTTCTTATTTTTTCATGTCAACGTACAGCTACGAAAGCGCAGTCGAGCTTTGCAGCAGTAAAACCTCTAACGATCTAAAGGCCTTTGAGCGAGTTGAAAATCATAGCTTCCCCGATTACACGTTTATTACCAACAAGCCGGAGACCGAGAAAACCATTCAGGAGCTGTATGTATTCAAGAAAAAGTATTTCCTGTTTACAGACATCTGCCGTTTTTCATATGTTATCGATACGGCGAACTCTTACGCAGAGCATCCCGACAACGCCGCAATCGGCTCGCTTACAATGTCGCTGAGCCGAGATAATACCGATACTCCGTGCGAAATAATTTTTTCGGACAACTGCGATAAAATTTCTAAAATCAAATGCAATACTGACATAAGCTCGGATTTTACCGATATAAATTCGAGACATCCGTTTGTATTAATATTTCCTCAGTCAGGCAATGACCCTTTATTGCGCCAGATAAGCTTTTACAATAACGAAAATGATCTTATCTGCGATTATAAACCCTGAACAAAACGCCGAAGCGGTATACGATCCGCTCCGGCGTTTATTAATGTAACTGTTCGATAATCTGCAACCAGATCCGTTTTGTCAATAAAAAACTATTCAAACACACTGCATTTCTTGGCAGTAGCCTTTATTCCGTTCTCTCCGTTTATCAGCACCTCTCCCCAGTCAGACGAAAGCACAGAGCCGTCCCATTCCGCAGCGATATCGAGGTATTCCACTCCTCCGCCGTTGCCTTTCCACGACCAGCCTATATAACCTATGTCGTTTTCAACGCAGTATTCCATTAAAAACGCTTCGTCAACGTCTCCGTCCGAATGTGTGTAGCCGAACTCGCCTACGCAGACGCAAAGCCCCTGGTCGGTTACTCCTTCAAGATTCTTTTTTATCGATGACTCGCTTCCGCCTGCGCTTCCATACATATGAATGGAGAACATAGTATTCTTATCAGGATCGGAATTAAAAACCTCTTTGCCGTAATCTGCAATGCTTTGTCCGTACTGACCCCAGCCGGCTGCGTCCACCATTATGGTATTCTTAATTCCCGCCTCGCGTATTTTCGGAATAACGCTTACATAACCGTCGCGCCAAAGCTTGCTGTCCCATTGTCCGACCCATTCATTGGCGATATTGAGAATAACGTAATCCTCGTTTCCGATAAGAGCGTCCTTCATCTCGATCCAGTAATCCGCCGCTTTTTCAAGATAATCTACGTCGTCCATACCGGTTCCGTCGTGAACCTCGACAACGGCGATCATCTCACGCTCCTTGCACTGATCGATAAGCGTTTTTATTGAATCCAGACTATCCTTTTCCCACTGCTGACCGTCAGAAAAAACCAGTCTCACCACATTAGAGCCGGTGCCAGCTATTGCAGGGATCGCTATAACGTTCTGATCCTTGAACCATGTATGAGCGTGATTTATTCCGCGCATTACAAACTCGTTTCCATTGGCGTCCAGCAGCTTGGTTCCGTCTACCTTAAAGCCAACTTCTCCCGACGTCTGTCCCGCCGACGATACCGACGACTGAACTTCAGAATCCGACGACGTATCGCTTCCCGAGCAACCTGCCATTGAAACGACCATTGCCAAAGGCAGCAGTATTGAAAGTAATTTTTTCATAACCGTATCCTTTCCGTTTAAATCCGCCTTTAAAAACCTAAAGCCATACCGCTCAAAGCCGTAAGGCGGTCATCTGTGTATCTTGAAAAACTGTCATGGTTTTATTGGCGGGTCTGAAATTTATATAATCAGTATACAGCTTTTACAACCAAAGTCAAGACGTAATTTATAAACTTTTAATAATTATTCTTCGGCTGCAAAATTTATATCATCCATTCTGCACCGCTTTTTATAAATTACTTGTAAAATACCGTGTAAAAGCAAATATGACTATTGACAAAAAAGAATTACTGTGCTATAATAAAAATACACCAAATAAGTATACAAATATATGCAGCGAAAGGATGATCAATATGGCAGTATTAAAAGTAACTGATTCGGATTTTAAGAAGCGGGTTCTCAGCAATCCCAAAACAGTAGTTGCCGACATAAGTACAGACTGGTGCCCGTCCTGCAAATTGCTTGAGCCGTTTTTCAAAGAAGCTTCGGATAATCACGGGGAGCTTGATTTCGTTTCTGTCAACGCTTCCGACAGTCCGGAAACCGCAGCTGCTTACAAGGTTGAATATGTTCCGACGCTGCTGGTATTTAAAAACGGCGAATGTGTAAAAAGGTCGGTCGGCGCTATGGACAAAGCGGCACTTGAAGAATTTTTATCGGATTTATAACTGAGGTTTATGTACTGCATTCCGAAGGAGACTTATTTCTCTTTATACAAAGCCCTAAAGGCTATGTGAACATACTTAATCCTCCGATGCCGCAGCTGTCATCTGAAGCCGGCAATGCAGATCATCAAATCAGCCAATGATTAAAATTAACATATTTTTCTTAAAGCTCCTGCTGTGTGAAACGTACACAGCAGGAGCTTTTTTCAATTGCCTATGCAAATAAGCTTTAAGGCGATGGGTATTGACTTTAGCTGTACATTAATCGTTTTCGACGAAAATACACAAGAAATTTTGTGAAAAGTGACATAATGACGGATTTTCGTAAAAACTGCACAAAAATATTCAAAAAGCCCTTGAAATTCAGAGAATAATAATGTATAATTATTTACATGACTTATGTATATATGGTATATGTTTTTTAATCAATAGTCGGTTCCATATATTACTTAAACGTTTGAAAAGAATATGTCTGCCGGTTTCGGAAAGTGTATTCTGCGGCTTTTTGCCGTATTAAATATTGTAGGAGGTTATGTTATGAATGAAAAATCCCTGAATACATTTAAGGGAACCATCGTTCAGGAAAGACAGCTAAAAGAGATTATCGCCAAACATCACGACCAGCCGGGCGGGTTAATGCCTATTCTTCAGGAGGCGCAGGGAATCTACGGTTACCTGCCGATCGAGGTTCAGACTATGATCGCCGACGGACTTGGCATATCCCTTTCCGAGGTGTACGGAGTCGCCACTTTTTATTCCCAGTTCTCCCTTACTCCAAAGGGTGAAAACAGGATCAGCGTTTGCCTGGGCACCGCTTGCTATGTAAAGGGCTCGGATAAAATCCTTGAGGCAGTTGAAAAAAGACTTGGGATCAAGGCCGGCGAATGCACTCCCGACGGATTATTTTCCATTGAGTCCTGCCGCTGCGTAGGCGCCTGCGGACTCGCTCCGGTAATGATGGTAAACGACGACGTTTACGGCAAAGTTACCCCCGACCAGGTAGATTCGATCATTGATTCCTATCTGACCAAAAAAGGAGGTTCCAAAAAGAAATGACAATTGAAGAATTAAACAAAATAAAAAAAGAATTTTCCGACCTTGTTAAGGTCAGAAAGCTTGTTGCCGAAGAAGGCGAAAAGCTTGCAAAGAAGACCGGATACCGTAAGCAGATTCTTGTGTGCGGAGGTACAGGCTGTACGTCGTCCGGAAGCAAAAAGGTAATTGAGGCTCTTGAAGGCGAGCTGAAAAAGCAGGGACTTGAAAAAGAGGTTCTTGTCGTTAAGACAGGCTGCTTCGGTCTTTGCGCGCTGGGTCCTATTCTTATCGTTTATCCCGAAGGTGCGTTCTATTCGCAGGCTACTCCCGAGGGCGTTATCAGAATTGTGGACGAGCACATCAAAAAAGGAAATATCGTAAAGGATCTGCTCTATAAGGAAACCGTTCATACCGACGGCTCGATCATATCTCTTTCCGAAACAAACTTCTACAAAAAGCAGCTGAGAATCGCGCTGCGCAACTGCGGAGTCATAAATCCGGAGGATATCAGAGAATACATAGCTACCGACGGTTATCAGGCTCTCGCAAAGGTTCTGACCAAAATGACTCCCGATGACGTTATTCAGGAGCTTCTTGATTCCGGTCTGAGAGGAAGGGGAGGCGCAGGCTTCCCGACAGGCAGAAAATGGGCGTTTGCAAAGGCGTCGGAGAGCGATATAAAATATGTGTGCTGCAATGCCGATGAGGGCGACCCCGGCGCTTTCATGGACCGTTCTATTCTCGAGGGCGATCCGCACGCAATTATCGAGGCTATGGCTATCGCAGGATATACTATCGGTGCAAAACAGGGATACATTTATGTCCGCGCTGAATATCCTATAGCCGTTGAAAGACTTGAAATAGCTATCAAACAGGCAAGAGAATGCGGCTTGCTGGGCGAAAACATACTCGGCACTAATTTCTCCTTCGATATAGAGATACGTCTCGGCGCAGGAGCTTTCGTATGCGGCGAAGAGACTGCCCTTATGACTTCTATCGAAGGTCACAGAGGCGAACCTCGTCCACGACCTCCTTTCCCTGCCGTAAAGGGACTTTTCGGAAAGCCTACGGTTCTCAACAACGTTGAAACCTATTCAAATATTCCTCAGATCATCCGCAAGGGAGCAAAATGGTATTCGTCGATGGGTACCGAAACCTCCAAGGGCACAAAGGTTTTCGCACTGGGCGGAAAGATCACAAACGTAGGTCTTGTTGAAATTCCTATGGGAACTACTCTGCGCGAAATCGTTGAGGAAATCGGCGGCGGAATCCCTGGCGGAAAGAAATTCAAGGCGGCTCAGACCGGCGGCCCCCCCGGCGGATGTATCCCGGCCTGCCATATCGACACGCCGATCGACTATGAGCATCTGACGGCTCTCGGCTCCATGATGGGTTCGGGAGGACTTATTATAATGGACGAGGACACCTGTATGGTGGATATATCCAAGTTCTACCTTAACTTTACGGTAGACGAGTCGTGCGGAAAATGCACCCCATGCCGTATCGGAACACGAAGACTGCTTCAGTTCCTTGAAAAGATCACATCGGGAGACGGCGAGCCGGAGGATCTGGACAAGATAGAGGAGCTTGCAAATCATATGAAATCTTCCTCTCTCTGCGCTCTTGGTCAGTCCGCTCCGAACCCCGTTCTTTCAACGATCAATTATTTCAGGGACGAGTATATCGCTCACATCAAGGATAAGCATTGTCCCGCCGGCGTATGCAAGAGCCTGCTTCACTATGAGATCGATCCGGGTCTTTGCAAGGGTTGCACGCTTTGTGCAAGAAACTGCCCGGTGGACGCAATAGAGGGTACTGTAAAGCAGCCTCACAAGATAGACAAAACAAAGTGCATAAAGTGCGGACTGTGCGAAAAGAACTGCAAGTTCGGCGCAGTGCTTAAGAAGTAGTTGAGGAGGTTACATTATAAAATGGAAAAAACACAAATGGTTCATCTGAAGGTGAACGGAATTCCTGTTGAAGTTCCTGCCGGCTCTACTATTCTGCAGGCCGCCAAGGCAGTAAATATTGAAATTCCGTCGCTTTGTTATCTTAAAGATATAAACTGCATAGGCGCATGCCGCGTATGCGTTGTTGAAATAGTCGGAAGAAAAGGTCTTGTTGCTTCATGCGTATATCCGGTTGAAGAGGGAATGGAGGTTCTCACTAATACGCCGAAGGTAAGATCTTCAAGAAAGACCACCATCGAGCTTATTCTTTCGAGCCATCATAAGAAATGCCTTTCCTGTGTAAGAGGAAACAACTGCGAACTTCAGAAGCTTGCTTTCGACTACGGTGTTGACGAGGACAGATTCAAGGGCGACGACGTTATTTATCCCATCGATGACGCTTCACCTTATATCGTAAGGGATAACAACAAATGTATTCAGTGCATGAGATGCGTTGCGGCTTGCAAGAACGTCCAGAGCGTTTCCTGTATCGGACCTATCAAGAGAGGCTTTAACGTTCACGTAGGCTGCGCTTTTGAAAAGAGCCTTAACGATTCTCCCTGCGTAGGCTGCGGACAGTGCATCGTTGCCTGCCCCGTTGGAGCTCTTAACGAAAAAAGCAATATAGACGAGGTATGGGACGCTATTTCCAATCCGGACAAAAAGGTAGTATTCTTCACTGCTCCGTCCATCAGAGCTACTTTGGGTGAAAGCTTCGGAATGCCTATAGGCACAAATGTAGAGGGCAAAATGGTAGCTGCGATCAGACGTCTTGGCGTTGACAAGGTGTTCAATATGGACGTTACCGCCGATCTTACGATCATGGAAGAAGCACACGAGCTTATCGAGCGTATCACAAAGAAGAAAACTCTTCCTATGTTTACTTCCTGCTGCCCCGGCTGGATAAAGTTCTGCGAGCATTATTATCCCGAGTTCCTGCCGCATCTTTCAAGCTGCAAATCTCCGCAGCAGATGTTCGGAGCGGTTCTCAAAAGCTATTACTGTCAGAAAAACGGAATCAACCCCAAGGATCTGTACGTTGTCAGCATCATTCCTTGTACTGCAAAGAAATTCGAGGTAACAAGAGAAGAGCTGCGCACCTTTGATTTTGACGATGTTGACGTTGCTCTTACAACGAGAGAGCTTGCAAAAATGATAAAGGGCGCAGGCATCAATTTTGTTGATATGGACGACGAAGTATTTGACGATCCGTTTGAAATAGCCTCAGGCGCAGGCGCAATTTTCGGCGCCACGGGAGGCGTTATGGAGGCTGCTCTTCGTACCGCCGCCTATATGCTGGACGGAAATGCAAAGAAAGTTGAATTCAAGGAAGTAAGAGGAACCAAGGATATCAAGGAGGCTACCTATAAGATCGCCGGTATGGAGGTAAACGTAGCAGTTGCCTCAGGCCTTTCAAATGCCAGAAAGATAATCGAAATGGTTCAGTCGGGCGAAAAGAACTACCATATGGTAGAAATCATGGCTTGTCCCGGCGGCTGCATAAACGGCGGAGGTCAGCCTGTTCAGAGCGACTCGGTGCGCAACTATAAGGAACTTAAAGCTACCAGAGCAAAAGCGCTTTACGACGCAGACAGCTCGATGAAGCTCAGGAAATCTCACGAAAGCCCTGTTGTAAAGCTTCTTTACGACGAGTATTTCGACGCTCCCGGAAAGCCCAGAGCTCATAAGCTTCTTCACACGACATATGTCAAGAGGGGAACACATCAGTAAAATAAGCAATTTCAGCTCAGGCTGCTGCATGATATAAACATGCGGCAGCCTGTTTTTTATGTTAAAGACGTACTTCTAAAATCTGCATTATTTTTGACAATATATGAGTGCGGCAATGCTTCAATATTTTGTAACTTGCCAAAAATCGTGAGCAAAATAAAAAAAGCTATTGACAACCGCGAAGACATATGTTATCATGTAAGCAAAGCATAGTATTTTAATAGGAATTATATGATTATATAAGGAGAGAATAGAATGGAATTTCTGAAATATCGGGTTCAGGTAAAGCTATCCGAGCGAATGTGACGTCGTCCGAATAAAACAAACTCACCGACTTAGAATAATAATAGATTTTGTCCGGTAACGGCAGATTATCGGACGGTTCTGAAGAAAGAGGTAATAAATTATGAGCAAAATAAACGAAAGAAATCTTCACTTTGAAACCAGGCAGCTTCATGTAGGACAGGAACAGGCGGATCCGGCAACAGACGCAAGAGCCGTTCCGATATACGCTTCAACATCTTACGTATTTCATGACAGCGCTCATGCAGAGGCAAGATTTAATCTTACCGACGCAGGAAATATTTACGGAAGACTGACAAACCCCACTCAGGATATTTTTGAAAAGCGCATAGCTTCTCTCGAAGGAGGAATAGCCGCACTGGCGGTCGCTTCGGGAGCTGCGGCGATCTCATATACGATCCAGAATCTTGCCCATGCCGGAGATCATATAGTTGCCGCCAGGACAATTTACGGCGGAACCTATAATCTCCTTGCCCATACCCTGCCGGAGTACGGGATCACCTCAACGTTTGTGGATCCGGATGAGGAGGGTGCGTTTGAAAACGCCATAAAAGAAAACACAAAAGCAATATATATTGAAAGCCTTGGAAACCCCAATTCAAATCTTATTGATATAAGAAAGGTCGCCGATATAGCTCACGCAAATAAAATCCCTCTGGTTGTAGACAGCACCTTTGCAACTCCGTTTCTCCTCAGACCTATCGAGTACGGAGCGGATATTGTCATTCACTCCGCCACAAAATTTATCGGCGGTCACGGAACGGCTATCGGAGGAGTTATAATCGACAGCGGAAACTTTGACTGGGAGGGAAGCGGAAAGTTTCCGTCAATTACAGAGCCTAATCCAAGCTATCACGGAGTTTCATTTACAAAGGCAGCCGGAAAAGCCGCATTTGTAACAAAGATAAGAGCGGTGCTGCTGCGAGATACCGGAGCGACCCTTTCACCCTTCCATGCGTTTATCTTCCTTCAGGGACTTGAAACACTTTCGCTGAGAGTTGAAAGACATATCGAAAACACAAAGAGAATCATCGAATTTCTCTCCGACCACCCAAAAGTCGAAAAAATAAATCATCCATCGCTTCCCGACAGCAGATACAAAAAGCTTTATGATGAGTATTTCCCGGGCGGCGGCGGATCGATCTTCACCTTTGAGATCAAGGGCGGAGCGGCTGAAGCAAAGAAATTTATTGACAAGCTTCAGATATTCTCACTGCTTGCTAACGTTGCCGACGTTAAGTCTCTTGCGATTCATCCCGCCACTACAACTCATTCGCAGCTGAACGAAGCCGAGCTTGCAGAGCAGGGAATAAAGCCTAATACCGTAAGACTTTCCATAGGAACGGAGCATATCGACGATCTGATCTATGATTTGCAGGAAGCTTTTGATTCGATCTGATTTTTCAATTTTCCCAAAATACAAAAACGACCTTCGTTTGTCCGACGAAGGTCGTTTCTTATATAGACTGTTTCTGTTGCCGTCAGGCAATTATATGCAAAAGAAGCGCAGCCAATAACCGGCATCCGGAAATTGCTTTCTTCACCCGTTAAATATCCTCCAGCGCCTTTATCTTGGCGATCCTCTTCTCGTGTCTTTCCTCACCGGAATATTCAGTATCCACAAAAGCGTCTACAAGATCCAGCGCCGTTCCCTCTCCTATGACTCTTGCACCGAAACAAAGTACGTTTGCGTCATTATGCTCTCTGGTAAGTCTTGCGGAAAAAGGTTCCGAACAGCAAGCCGCCCGTATCCCTTTTATCTTATTAGCCGCAATGGACATACCCACGCCCGTTCCGCATATAAGTATTCCGAGGTCGCACTCTTTTTTTGCAACCTTATGGCAGACCAGCTCTGCCGCGTCAGGATAGTCGCATTTTTCTCCTACGCCGCAGCCCATATCTACACACTCAAGACCTTTTTCTTTCAGATGCTCGATCACCGCCAGCTTCAGTTCGGGAGCGGCGTGGTCGTTTCCGATAGCAATTTTCATTTTTATTCCTCCGTTAAATAAGTAATGTATTATTGTATACCGTCTGATTTTCGCATTTTTTCATATCTACTTAAACCTTTTCAGATATTTCGCTGAAAGTTTGGATTTCAAGATGAATTGTAAGCTATATATCAGTTTCTATAAAATGTACATCTGAATCATCCCAATACTTTTGATATACCCTCTCTTTTAAACCATCTAAATTTAACTGATACATTCTAAATGTAACTAATACATCTTTGGGCTGTACCCGTTCCTCGTAAGAATACCGGTATTTCATCCCCAGTTGCTTCATAACACCGCCGCTACGAGGATTATTTACATCGTGTGTAGCCGTAATATAGGGAATACTATCTTTTTTCAACTGCTCAACAACAGCCCTGCCAGCTTCTGTAACAATACCCTTATGCCAAAACTCTTTACGTAGCCCATAACCAAAATCATGACTATCATCCATATTTACGTTTACATATCCAATCGGATAATTATCGCTCTTTAAGCATATAGCATAATTATAAGCACAAGGTTTCTTATAATTAGCAGCAAATCTTTCTTCAAAAAAGATTACCGTTTCATCTATAGTTTTCAATGGAAACCATGGCAAAAAAGCATTTACCTCTTTATCTTTGAGAAGTAAATATAGTGCTTCAATATCATTTTCAGTAAATTTTCTCAGTATAAGCCTTTCCGTTTCAAGATATGGCGTATTCGTATCAATCATTCCTTTTCAGTTTCCGCTTTATCGCCCCATCCGGCAAATCAGCGAAACAAACCAGACCGCGCAGTTCTGCGATTACCTGTGCGCTTTGTCCTTTTCAGCTTTTGTCGCCTGCAAATAGCTTGCCTCCAGCTTATCGGGAGATACCTCATACTGGGGCGAGTTCATAAACACCGCACAGAGAGAGCTTGCTTTCTGTAGTCTGTCCGCCGCAGGCGCAAGTATTACGCTTTCATTATCTGCAAAATACGCCGACTTGATCTCGGCGCAGTGATCTCCCGTAAGCATGATTTTTTCCGACGTGTCGAGAGCCGTGAAAAAATCCTCCTCGCCGATAACTCTGTCCTCCGAAAGACGGACGATCTTTCCCCTGTCAGAAAAATAATCTCCTATATAAACAACCTTGGGACGAGCCTTCATAACGGGTATGATCCTGCCCTGAAAAGCGCCGCAGTTATATGCAAGGGCTTCAAGGGTGGAAATCCCGGCGCACTTTATACTCGGCGCACCCATACATATCCCCTTTACCGCTGCAATGCCTATTCTCAGTCCGGTGTACGAACCCGGACCGTTTGCCACCGCAATGCCGTCAATATCTTCCCAGCTTATTTCACAATCGCTCATTACCTCTTTTACCATAGGAAGAATCACCTGCGAATGGGTAAGCTTGGTGTAAAGAATTTTCTCGCAGAGAATTTTATCCCCGCTCATAACTGCGCAGGACGCAACCTTTCCCGACGTGTCAATTCCCAATATCGTCAAAACGCTCATCTCCGGTAATAATAAATTTTCTTGTATTTTCGTCTATTCTCCATATCTCTATAACCACCGAATTTTCCGGCAGTTCGCTTTCTATGTTCTCGCTCCACTCCACGGCAAGCACCGTATCCTCGTCCATATAATCATAAAAGCCGGTGGTTTCCAGGTCGCCGGGAGAGGTTATTCTGTACATATCAAAATGACACAGCGAAAGCTCTTTTCCCCGATACTCGTTCACCAGTGCAAAGGTAGGCGAGGTCACCTCGTCCCCCAGACCCATTCCTATTGATATTCCTCTGGTAACGGTAGTCTTTCCCGCTCCAAGACCGCCTTTATATGCAATACAGTCGCCGCCTCTGAGCCGTCTGCCTATCTTTTCACCCAGACGTATTGTTTCCTCAGGACAGCTTGTTATAATTTCAACCGACTTTTTCATAATTTCCTCTTAATAAAATTTTATTCTACGGCTTCAGCTCAAACAGCCCGTGCCTGCTGCAATACCTACGCTCAGCAGAGTCCGCTATTTATTCATAAAATAGTAGTTAAGCAGCAGATCCACCATTCTTCCGTAGGACTTTTTTCCGTCCTCCACGCCGTTAAGCCGCAGGGAAGCCTCCATAGCCTTATCGGAAACCTCTGCGACGGTTTTACTTGAAATAAGACCTCTGTCGCTCTCCTGAACCGACTGCCAGTATCCGGAATTTCCGTTAATATCGGCAACGACTCCTGCGTCAAGCTTTGCATATGCCTGAGAAACTGTTTCGTCGTCGCAGTTATCCCGTATCTGACTCAGAACATATTTAAGCGCGTTAAGATAACCGCTGTAGCGGTATTCGGTGTTATCGCTTCCGGAACAGGCAAGAAACGCAATAAAACTTGCTTCGTCCTCCAGAATAAAGCCCTTGGTATGCGCAAGTTCATGACAGACGGTATCCGGAAGATTGGAGGAATACATTTCATCGTTGTAATTTGCCTCCATAGTAAAAGGGAAATATATCCCCATAAGATACTGCTGGCTCATAAAATAAGAATACATTACCGGCTTGGGAGTCACATAATAGCCGGAAAGCTGAGGATAATCCTCCCCAAGCTTTTTCATTGCACTTTTTGCAGTTTCTTCAAGATCGGCGGTAAGAACAAAGCTGCCGTTTCCGTCCCTCTGAACCTGCGCCGACAGCTCATTAGTCTGTTCGGTAAGGTAATCGCAAAGCTCCACAAGCTGAGCGGAAGTATATTGCTCCTGAGGAATATCATAAGTCTGCGCAAAAGTCGAGCAATGATAAAGAATAAAGCAGTTAAGCGTTTCGGTGACCGCTATAAAGGCGATTATCCACAGATATGTAAAAGCGTATATCCTGCCTATCTTTCTTCTCTTTCCCTTTTTTATTATCAGCAGCACGATCAGCAGAATAAGAGAAATAGGTATTCCGATAACCGCCGTCCATATGAGGATTTCACCGAATGAAAAAGGAAAAATGGAGGTAAGACGTCCGTAGGTATTCGTCCATACCGGAAAAATATACGCTCTGTACCAGTCGCAAAACGTTGTCGAAATCCATGCTGTCACATTAAGAATTATGCATAAAATGAAAAGTCCCGATAATATCCATGTCGATTTTTTTACTGATTTTATGGATTTCATTATTATGACCATTTTCCCGTCAGGGAAAATGCACCTCCTTTTGATGTTTTGAGGTGTTGCACAACAAATTTGTTTTGAATTTACGCCGGGTTTGAAAATTTATTTACCATCAGTCCGCCGTACGGCTCGTCACGTACCGCCGCTTAGATGACAGTCGGTGTTTATTTTCAACCGAAAGGCAAAAAATATCCGTACAAAAACAACCTCTTGCAGTTAATAATGTACCATAAACACGCGCTTTTGTCAAGGAAACCAGCGATTATCGGTACGGTTTCTGAGCAAGTTGCAAAATGACCGACACATTTTTCACGGACTGTAAAAGCAGGCGGTCACTATCCTCCCCTGCTTATTTACATATTTATTGCAGAGGCGATATGTAACCGCCCTCTTAATCAATATTAAATTATCGGTTTATTAAAATATATCAGACGGAATCTGCAAATCCGCCGCTCACGCCTTCAAAACAGGCTCAGCAGTTTATCCGCCTCCCTTTGCGGTCCGACTCTAGAACAGCCCGTAAATATTTCCGTCGTTGTCAACGTCGATCCTGTTGGCGGCAGGAACCTTAGGCAGACCCGGCATTGTCATAATATCGCCGGTATAAGCCACCACAAAGCCGGCGCCCGATGACAGCCGCAGATCCCTTACTGTGATGCTGAAATTCTCCGGCTTGCCCAGCTTCGCAGGATCGTCCGACAGGGAATACTGGGTCTTTGCAACGCATACCGGTATGTCCCCGAAGCCAAGCTCCTCGATCTGAGCAATAGCCTTTTCAGCCTGAGCGGTATAAACCACTCCGTCGGCTCTGTAGATTTCTCTTGCCAGAATATCAAGCTTTTCCTTTATGGTCAGCTTCTCGTCGTAAATCGGCTTGAAATCCGTCATACAGCCGCCGCAGCGTTCAATGGTATCGCAGACCTTTTGAGCAAGCTCCGTTCCGCCGTCGCCGCCTTTTGCAAAAATTTCGGCAAGCGAAAACTCTACCCCCATTTCACGGCAGGTTTCCTCGATAACAGTGATTTCAGCCTCCGTATCCGACTGGAAACGGTTTATTGCAACTACCACCGGAACGCCGAATTTATGCATATTCTCAATATGAGTTTTAAGATTAACGATGCCCTTTCTGAGCGCTCCGACATTTTCCTCGGTAAGCTCGCTCTTAGGAACTCCGCCGTTGTATTTAAGCGCTCGTATCGTCGCCACAAGCACAACGCAGCTTGGCTTTAATCCGGCAAACCGGCATTTTATATCGAAGAATTTTTCCGCTCCCAGGTCCGAGCCGAAGCCCGCTTCGGTTATGCAGTAATCCGCAAGCTTCAGTCCCAGCTTTGTGGCCCGTACGGAATTGCATCCATGAGCAATATTTGCAAAGGGACCGCCGTGCATTATTGCGGGAGTATTTTCAAGCGTCTGGACCAGATTCGGCTTCAAAGCGTCCTTAAGCAGAGCCGCCATTGCTCCGCAGCCGTTTAACTCCTTCGCATAAACGGGCTTATTATCATAGGTATAGCCGACAAGTATTCTTTCAAGTCTTGCCTTTAAATCGGCCAGATCGGAGGCAAGACATAAAATGGCCATGATCTCCGACGCAACGGTTATCTGGAAGCCGTCCTCCCTGGGGATTCCGTTTATCTTTGAGCCCAAGCCGATAACTATATTTCTCAGCGCCCTGTCGTTCATGTCAAGACAGCGCTTGAACAGAATTCTCCGCGGGTCTATATTAAGAGGGTTTCCCTGATGCATAGAGTTATCTATAAGCGCGCAGAGAAGATTATTTGCGGCGGTAATCGCGTGCATATCTCCCGTAAAATGAAGATTTATATCCTCCATAGGAACGACCTGCGCATAGCCTCCTCCGGCAGCACCGCCCTTTATACCGAAAACCGGTCCAAGCGACGGCTCTCTCAACGCAAGAATCGCCTTTTTGCCGATCTTCGCCATAGACTGCGCAAGTCCGACGGAAACAGTGGTCTTGCCCTCTCCCGCCGGTGTGGGATTGATTGCGGTTACAAGTATAAGCCTGCCGTCCTCTTTATCCTTCAGTTTGGTAAACAGCTCTTCGGAAAGCTTTGCCTTGTAATGACCGTAAGGCTCCAGATAATCCTCGGAAATTCCCAGCTCAGCGGCAATTTCCGTTATTTTTTTCATTTTCGCCTGCTTTGCGATCTCAATATCAGACAGCATTTAAGAACACCCTTTCAAAATTTACTCATATATATAACAGCATAATCCATGCGTTTTTTATTATATCACATATCCGGCCTTTTTTCCAGTAGTTTTTATAAATTTTTACCGCCATGCTTGTTAAACGAAATGCGATAATTTACAAATATATAATGAAAATCGGATTTTTATGAGTTATAATAAATTTGTAGCTTATCGACTCGGAAGTATTTTCCGGTTTATAAAGGCTGTACCTGACGGTTTTACATGGTACTGCCTTAAATAATTTATAAGGTGGTAAAAAATAATGGGAGGATTTTTCGGTGCGGTTACAAAGAACCGCTGCGGCTGTGCGGATAACACAGATTCTTCAAACTGCGTATACGACGTTTTTTACGGAACAGATTACCATTCTCACCTGGGAACAAGGCGCGCCGGTATGGTAATGTACGGCGAAAAAGGTTTTGACAGGGCTATTCACAATATTGAAAACTCGCCGTTCAGGACCAAATTTGCCGACGACGTAAATTCCATGAGCGGAACAATGGGAATAGGCTGTATTTCAGATTACGAGCCTCAGCCTCTTATGGTTCGCTCGCATCTGGGCACCTACGCCATTACTACTGTGGGAAAAATAAACAATACCGACGAGCTTCTGGATCTTGTGTATAAAAACGGTCATACTCACTTTCTGGAAATGAGCGGAGGAGAGGTCAACGCTACCGAGCTGATCGCCGCCGTTATAAATCAGAAGGATTCAATTATAGACGGAATACGATACGTTCAGGAAATAGTCGACGGCTCAATGACCCTGCTTCTTATGACAAGCAAGGGTATTTACGCCGCAAGGGACAAGCTGGGAAGAACACCCGTAGCTCTCGGACAGAAGGACACCGGTTGGTGCGTTTCGTTTGAATCCTTCGCATACCTTAACCTTGGCTATTCGCATCTGAGAGAGCTTGGACCTGCCGAGATAGTCTTTGTTTCTCCGGACGGAGTGGAAACTGTATCCAAGCCGCAGAAGAAAATGAAGATCTGTTCTTTCCTCTGGGTTTATTACGGCTATCCGTGCTCCTCCTACGAAGGTGTAAGCGTTGAGCAGATGAGGTATAACTGCGGCGCAATGCTGGCGCAAAGGGATAACGTCTCCCCGGATCTTGTTGCCGGAGTTCCGGACTCGGGAACGGCTCATGCTATCGGCTATTCAAATTATTCAAAGATCCCTTTCGCACGTCCTTTCATCAAGTATACTCCCACCTGGCCGCGCTCCTTTATGCCGCCTAATCAGTCGCAGAGAAACCGTATCGCCAAAATGAAGCTTATACCCGTGGATTCTCTTATAAAGGACAAAAGCCTGCTGCTTATTGATGATTCGATAGTAAGAGGAACCCAATTGAGAGAAACCACCGAATTTCTTTATAACAGCGGAGCAAGAGAAGTCCATATCCGTCCCGCTTGTCCGCCGCTGCTTTTCGGCTGCAAATATCTCAACTTCTCGCGTTCCTCCTCCGAGATGGATCTTATCGCAAGGCGCGTTATCGCAAGACGCGAGGGAGATAACGTTTCTCAGGAAGTACTGATGGATTATGCCGATCCCAACAGCCGTAATTATCAGGAGATGCTTGAAGAAATAAGAAAAGAACTGAACTTTACCACTCTGCGCTATCACCGCCTTGACGATATGATAAAATCAATAGGAATAGATCCCGACTGCCTGTGCACTTACTGCTGGAGCGGAAAGGAATAGGGTAGCTGCACATCAAAACAAATTCATAACAAAGACGGACGACCTGATGTCGTCCGTTTTTGTTGTAGCTTTGTCAAAACGCAAGCGTACGGCTTGTCTGAAATCAAAAATATTCCTTGTCATTTACGATTTGATTTCTGCGGCGGTATAATCATCAACCTTGACAAAAGCAGGGTTTGCATATATAATATTTATATGTAAATTTGAAGTGTTAAACGCTGAAAAAGGAATGATTTTACATAATGAGTAACGGTAATAAAAACGGCGATAAAAAGGACGCTTTAAGATCGGGAAATATTATGAGCGTCGCCGCTATAATAGTTGTAGGCGTTTTTGTACTATGCGTTATATTTGTGCTTGCCAAAGGCTTGTTTAAAAGCAATTCTTCATCGGTTCCGGACGGGCTTTATACTGGGACAGTTTCACCTGAAATGTCGGCAGCTCAGACGGAAGTCTCCGCTGAATCAAAGACAGATTCCGAAACCGGCAATCATGACAGCGGAGCGGATGAAAACAGTTCGCAAACCGATTCTCAGTCGGGAGGAACAGATGATTCAGAAGCTTCCGTCAGCTCCGAAAGCACAGACGAAAGCAGTATCGCTGAGGCTCAGGAGGAAAAGGCTTATATCACCGAATATGCTTACCTGCGCACCGAACCGAATAAGGATGCGGAGCAGATAGTTTGTATGTCGCCTAATATTGAGGTAACGGTACTGGAGAGAGATATTGACGGGTATTGCCTGATTACCTTTATGAATATTGACGGTCAGCTGACGGGATATGTTTACGAGGGATATCTGTCGGATACCCCGATATACTAAACACGGTCGGATCACCTCCGGACAAGCTATATTGATCAGATTACTGAAATAAGACGGGCGGAGCGATCCGCCCGTTGTTTTTGATAAAGACGGCAACTCACAATCATTGTGAGGTATTGCCGGAATACTGATATAAGAACAGGTGGTAGATTTGGGACAATTGCAGGAAAGAACGGTCACTCTTGAAAACGGTCGGGAGCTTTCTTATATTCTTGACTGCGGGAAACGCAGGAATATGTATATATGCATCAAAGACGGCAGAGTCGTGGTAAAACTGCCGGCAGGCTGCGGTACAGACCGTGCTGAGGAGTTTCTCAGACTGAAATCAGGCTGGATAATAAAAAATCTTCAGAAATCTCATACCGTAAAAACGGGCTTTACCGGATATGAAGAGGGAGACAGTATTTTTCTGGGAGGACAGTGCTTTTTTATTTCTCTTGTTTACAGCGAGAAGTATTTCAAGCCTTTTTTTGAGAACGACACGCTTAAAATTTCGGTGAACAAAGGGTACACCGAGGATTATGTAAAAGCCCAGGCAGAACGTGCAGCCGAGGAAAAAGCCACGGAGATTATTTTTGAAAGGGTCAGATATCTGACTTCGGTTACCGGACTTTATCCGGAAAGCGTTTGCGTAAAGCATCTGAAAAGCAGCTGGGGAAGATGCTCGTCTGACAGAAAGATATCTATCAATATAAACATTGCCTATTTTGATATGGAGTGCATCGATTATGTTATCATCCATGAGCTTTGCCATCTTGTTCATATGAACCACAGCAGTGATTTCTGGAGCCTTGTAGGGAGGTACTGTCCGGAATGGAAAAGAATAAGGAATAATATGAGAAAATAATTTACCAAAAGCTGAATAAAGCCCTTTGACCCCGTCAATCATTTCATCAGCGGACAGATAAAGTTACAATTTGTAATATGCCGCTTAACTGCGGCGATTTGCGGCAATGGAAGATAAAATCCCTGTTTATGGGGATATCTTTGTGCGAAATAACTAAATGTATTAGTGCAAAACGTAGAAGAGGTACAAATTCTGTTGCCATTTTGTAACCTTTGTGATATTATTAATTTAGTTTCCGCTGTTTATTTAAACAGTTAATGCTGATGAAAGGATGACCTGAGATGACGACACCACTGAAAAGAATACCGGCTTTTATCTGCGCTTTATTTATGATATTTACTTTATTTGCCGATTTCTGCACGACAGAAACTCTTGCCTACGATGAACAGATTGTTGAGATAACCAAAGACGGTCAGGTTGTCGATACGTTTCAGGGTATAGACGCAGAATATGTTACCTATAAAAGCAATACCGGCTATTACTGCTGTGCAAGCTACGTATCAAGATTTTATTCCAAGATATACAGCGTAACGGTTTATAATATAAATATGGTCGACGATAAACCGTCGGTTTCAATGTACGGTCACAGCGTTGAGCTTAAAACAGTTAAAAATCCTCTGCCGGGGGATATCATGCAGAATAAAGACTATACTCATGTCGCTATCGTCAAGGAAGTAAACGGCAGCGAGGTAACGCTGATAGAACAGAATTACAAATGGAACGATTATTCGACCGGAAAGCTTGTTACCAGAATAAACAGAAAATGCACCGCCTCTGAAAATTATTACTACAGGCTGTATATCGACGGCGAGGAGCAGAAGCTGGATCAGTCCGCTCCGACAATATCAAATGCCAAGGCTTCAAAGATATCGGCAAGCGGATATACGGTTTCCGCCAATGTTACCGATAATACCGAGGTTTCGTATGTAAAGTTCGGCACATATCCCAAATCCAAGGGCAAAAGCGCCATTAAATGGAGCACAGTATACAGTCCGTCCAAGTATGTTTCGGGAACGGTAAAAACTTCAGATTTCGGAAATCTTGACGATACTTACGTCACAATAATCAGAGCGTACGATAAATACGGAAATATGTCTTCAAAGACGCTGAGCACCTATATCGACACTACGCCGCCTAAAATATCCAATATAAAGATATCGGGAATAACCGCAAAGGGATATACCGTTACCTGTACGGTTTCCGACAACTCGGAGATAGAAAGCGTTAAATTCCCGACCTGGACTACAAAAAATTCAACGGACGATCTTGACAAAAACTGGGCCTCGGGAACCGTTTCCGACGGTGATGTAAACGGCTCGAAGGCTGCGTTCTATGTAAGCACGGCAGATCACAACAACGAAACAGGCGAATATAACACCTATATATACGCCTACGATACATACGGAAACAGCTCCGATAAGGGAGTAACGGTCAAAATTTCTCCGGCGACGGGAATTTCTTTGAACGTTCAGAGCATTACAATTGAAAAGGGGCAAAGCGCCAGGCTTGAGCATACCCTTAAAGGTTCTGATGTTACGGACGAGGTAACCTGGTTGTCAAGCAATAAAAATACTGCCGCCGTTTCAAATGGAAAGGTGGTAGGAAAGGGCGCCGGTACTGCAACTATAACGGCTAAGACATCCGGAGGAAAAACGGCTAAGTGCAGCGTAACAGTTACCGGTGATATTGCAGATATGACGTTTGAAAAAATCGCCGACCAGTATTATACCGGAAGCGCTTTGAAGCCTGAAGTAACAATTAAAAACGGAAGCAAAAAACTTGTTAAGGGAACGGATTATACCGTAACCTATTCGGCAAACGTAAACACCGGAACCGCTCAGGTTACCGTAAAGGGCAAAGGGCTTTATAACGGAACCAAAAAGCTTACGTTTAAGATCTGTCCGTCGGAGCTTAAAAACGCAAAGGTTTCTAAGACCGGAGGCAATTACATAAATCTTACATGGAGCAAATACAGCGGAGCAAGCGGATATTACGTTTATAGGTATGATGCTTCCGCCAAGACATACAAAAGAATAGCTGACGTTAAAACAAATTCCTACAAGGATTCGTCGCTTGCTTCCTGCACCGCCTACAAATACAAGGTTAGAGCTTATTACAGCAAGGATAAGACAATATATTACGGCAAAGCTACGGGAGCTATAAGCGCCGTTACAAATCCGCTTAAAACCAAAGCGTCCGCTGTAAAATCAGGAAACGGCATCAAGGTAAAATGGAACCTTCAGAAAAATTCGTCCGGATATCAGATATATATATCAAAAACAGGTAAAGAGGGTTCGTTCACTCTGGCAAAAACAATAAACGATCCTGCGTCGGTATCGCAGAAAATATCTTCTTATTCGGGCTGGAATTACATAAAGGTAAGAGCGTTTAAGAATGTCGGAGGTAAAAAACAGTATGGGATCTGCTCAGATGTGATAAAAGTAAAGGTCTGAGACATGAATACGGGGCGTGCAATTATATGATTGCCGTTTACAGAAAAATACCGCGCTGATCTATCGGAGGATCAGCGCGGTATTGCAATTTTTACACTATTGCCGGACAGTCGCAGCTATGGGTTTTCTTTTTCCTGACGGTTTTTGGCTTCTTCAGCCATAACCTGTTCTTTGGTCTGGGCGGGAAGATAGGTAAGCGGTTTTTTATTCTGGCTGTGCTTGTCGCTCTTTTTTGTTGGAGCAAGCTTTGCCTCAAACCAGAAGGTAGAGCCCTTTCCTTCCTCCGACTGCACACCGAAAGCAAACCCGTGCTTTTTCAGTATCTCCTTGCAGATAGAAAGTCCGAGTCCCGTGCCTATTACGTCGCGCTTGTATTTGGCGTCGCGGTAATAACGGTCGAATATCAGCGGAAGCAATTCTTTCGAAATACCCCTGCCATTGTCGATGATCTCAATTCTTACACAGGAAGGCTTGTTGATCTGCTTTATACGTATACGCTTGTCATCGCCGCAGTAGTTTACGGCATTGTTTATAAAGTTGTACATAACCTGATCAAGCTTTTCAATATCGGCTCTTATAATCCGGTCATCATCTTCGATGAACTGAATATCGTAGCCGTCGTTTTCTATCAGAAGAGTGTAGCGCGTCAGAACGTCGCGGATCTTCTCATGTACCGAGAAATCCGACAGATCAAGCTCTATATTTCCGCTTTCAAGCTTTGACAGCTCCAGAATATTGTTTACAAGATTAGAAAGCCTGTCCGCCTCGTCGATAATGATCTGAACATGCTCGTTCCGCTTCTGGGGATTGTCTCCCGACAAATCTCTTATCATTTCCGCATAGGCCTTTACCATAGTAAGCGGCGTTCTCAGATCGTGAGATATGTTGGCGATAAGGTCTTTCCTCAGGTCTGAAACCTTTTGGATCTCGTTCTTCGCATTGTCAAGCACCTTGGAAAGCTCTTCGATCTCCCTGTAGCCTCCGGCTTTGAATTCTACCGTATAGTCTCCGGAACCGAATTTCTTAGCTGTTTTTGTTATTTCAACTATCGGGCGGGAAAGTCTTTTGGAGATATACATTGTTACAATAAATGCAAGTTCGAAAAGAATTATAGTAATATAGATAAGCTGCTCCCTGATTATATTGACTGTTGAATCGATAGGAGCAACCGAACTTTCAATAAAAAGATAAAGCGGATCGTCTGAACTTTCGCTTTGTATATCTGTGCAGAAGAATATTTCCTTGCTTTTGAAATGCTCGTTCTGATGGATCTTAGTGATATACTTTTCATCGGAGCTGTTAAATTCGTTTTTCAGCTTAAACAGAAAAATTCCGAAATTGTTTTGCAGGTCGTTGTTGAAATACGAAAAGCTTCCGATATTGTTTTCAAAAAGCTTTACGTTTCCCAGGTCGTCAAGGATAACTATACACATGCTGTTGTCAAATGCAAGCTGTCTTGAAATATCCTGAATGTCATCGCTGTCGTAATTGCGGACTATCTTTAATGCCGCCTTCTGAACGTCCCGTATTTTGGCAGATTCGTAATAGCTGTCAAGAAAATAATACTGAAACAGCCAGATAAGCACCAGAATAAATACGGTAAAGAAAATAAAATACATCCATACATACGACCGCAGCGAGCGTTTGCCTTCGATCGCAAGCTTTTTGGCTTTTACCTTTTCTTTTAATTCACTGAATTTTTTCAAACTTATAGCCCATTCCTCTCAGGGTAACGATCAGATTGCGGTAAGGTCCCAGACTGTTTCTGAGCATTTTTATGTGAGTATCGACCGTCCTGTCGTCGCCGTAAAAATCAAAGCCCCACACCTCTTCCAGAAGCTTTTCTCTCGAAAGTGCAATATTCATATTCTTAACCAGATAGAAAAGCAGGTCGTATTCCTTAGGAGTCATTGAAACGCGCTTTCCGTCAATAGTAACCTCTCTTGCGGTAAAGTTTATGCACAGACCCTGGTAGGTAATAACGTCCTCGGTTTTCTGGGACGCTTTTACTCTGTTCATAACGGCGCGTACTCTCGCCATAAGCTCCTTGGGGGAAAACGGCTTTACAACATAGTCGTCCACACCGATCTCAAAGCCAAAAAGCTTATCATATTCCTCTCCTCTCGCGGAAAGCATAATGACCGGGATCTCCTTTATCTTTTTTATTTCCTTGCAGGCGGAATACCCATCCAGCTTGGGCATCATAATATCCATTATGATAATATCGAAGTCCTCTTTTTTCACCTTTTCAACGGCGTCCATTCCGTCCTCGGACTGAACCACCTCAAAGCCGTTGAACTCAGCATATTCCCTGATAATTTCCCGAATCCTCGGTTCGTCGTCTACAACCAGCATTTTTGGCATATTATAACCTCCTCATATCAGGCGATACTTTCCAACAGCCGCCTGCCGACCTGGTGCGGTATTGCCTTAAATTCATATTCGTTTTCTATATAATAACTTTATTATGTGTAGATAATGTGAAAATTTGCGGAATTTTCAGGACAGTACAGGCTTACAGCCCACCTTTCGTCTTCAGTAAATATTGTAACATAGCGGTTTGCCGGTGTCAAGACAAAACTGCGACATATGTCAAAAAATCATCTTGACATATGACCCTAAAAGTGATACTATATTTTTGTGCAGGAACGGAAATAAGAAAGGAAGATAGTATATGATAGTAAATGAAAGGGAAAACCTGACTCAGGATATAACCAAGAGGTACACCCTGGGCGAAGAAATTTTTAATTCAGTTTCTCACGGAACCGGCGGATTGCTGGCGATTGCAGGAACTGTCGTGCTTATCATTTTCGCGGCGATATACTCAAATGCGTGGGGTGTTGTAAGCTCGGCTGTTTACGGAGCGAGCATGATAATTTTATACACAATGTCGACGCTGTATCACGCTATTACAAATCAGAAGGCCAAAAAGTTTTTCAGAATAATGGATCATAACACCATATTTCTGCTTATTGCAGGCACCTATACGCCGATAACTCTTGTTCCGCTGAGAGGCGCGTTGGGCTGGACACTTTTCGGCGTTGTGTGGGGCGCGGCGATACTGGGAATAGTGCTTAATTCGATAAACCTTGAAAAATTCAGCAAACCGTCGCTTGTCTGTTATATAGCTATGGGCTGGGTTATCGTTTTTGCAATAAAGCCAATGATCGAAACCGTCGATAAGGTTCCGCTGATTTTTCTCTTGGTGGGCGGAATTTTTTACACAGTAGGAATTATATTTTATGCTTTGAAGAAAATAAAATACTTTCATTCGATCTGGCATCTTTTTACTATAGGCGGAACCGTTTTTCACTATTTCGCAATTCTGCTGATAATAATGAGCGACAAGACATAAAATTAACCGGATAAATCCCTGATTGCGGGGAAATATCCGGTTTTGTTATGATTATTTTTTTCTTCTTCTTTTCTTTGCCGGATAAGTCCGTCCTGATGAGTCTGTAGATTTCGAAACGGTTTGAGAATTTTTTATACTATCCTCTGCTGTCTGGTGACGGCTTACTACTTTAATGACGTCTGATTCAGGTTCGGGCGTTTTTTCTCCGGTCTGAGTTTCTGCGTCGCAGGGAGTTTCTTGAGAGTCTGCACCGCTTCCGTCAAGCCCCTTTTTGGAATTGAGATAGGTTACGGCTTCCCGAAGCAGGCAGTACAGCACAGAGCATATGGGAACGCTGATAAACATTCCGATTATTCCCCCGATAGCTCCGCCTACGGTAACAGCGAAAAGAACCCAAAGTGACGGAAGTCCTACCGATTGTCCCACGACTTTAGGATAGATAAGGTTACCTTCTACCTGCTGGAGAATAAGCATAAACACCACGAACCATACGGCCTGCATGAAATCTGTGACCATTATCAGAAACGCTCCGACAGCGACTCCGATAAACGCTCCGACGATCGGAATAAAAGCGGTCACCGCTACAAGAATTCCTATAGTTACGGCGTTAGGGAATTTAAGGATAGACATTCCGATGCAGCACAGAGATCCGAGTATAAACGCTTCTGTACACTGTCCGGAAAGAAACTTTGAAAATGTGCTTTTTGACATATTGCATATATGACACACAAGCTCCGCCGCTTTTTTGGGAAGGAACGCAGTTGTTATCCTGTAAAGCTGGTTTTTCAGTCTTTCCTTTTGAAGCAGGATGTATACGGCAAAAAAGATCCCTATGAAGCAGTTGACAAGAGTTGTTATCATAGAAGAAGCTACGCTTACAGTGGAATTGACCGTTTTCAGTATCAGGACGCCGTCCTCAAGTATGTCCTGGATCTTCTCGGCAACGACTTCCTTGCTTATATTCATTTCATCAAGCCAGCGGTTAAGCTGCTCTGAATCCTGAAATCTCTGGCTCAGATTTTTAATAAAATCCGGAATGTCCTCTGAAAGCCTGGTAAACGTTGCAATAAGCTCCGGAATTATCAGGTAAAGCACCAGAACTATAACGCCGAAGAAGATTATCAGCGTTAATATAAGAGAAACGGGACGTTTGATCTTTGCAGTTATCCTGCGGTAATTGTTGTTCTTGTCGGGACGGAACATAGTGCGCTCTATCGCACTCATGGGAACGTTTAAAATAAGTGCAAGAACAGCTCCGATAATAAAAGGAGAAAGTATCTTCATTCCGCTGCCCAGGAGATGAAATATTTTTTCATAATTGAAAAGCGCCCAGAATAGCACTACTCCTATTACTACCAGCAGAACATGCTCCTTGAATTTATCCGTTTTTTTCAACAGGCTTCCTCCCTTCGGCTAAAAAAGGCGACACAGAGCCGCCTTCAGTTATTCAGACAAATCGATCTCCATAATAGGTTCAAGTACGTCGGCTCCTGCCGGAACCATAGGAAGAACGTTAACGTCCTTATTTATACGGCAGTCTATAAGACATGGTCTGCCGCAGGAAAGAGCCTTTTCAAGCATTGGCTTTATATCGGACTTTTTCTCGATAAGAACGCTTTCAATACCGAATGCATCGGCAAGCTTAATAAGATCCGTGCCTCTGTCAATATCCGTCTGGGAAAACCTCTTACCATAGAAAAGTCTCTGCCACTGACGAACCATTCCGAGAACGTTGTTTTCAAAAACAAGTTCTATAACCGGAATGTTATGCTTTGCAAGCGAAGAAAGCTCGTTGCAGTTCATGAAAAAGCTTCCGTCTCCGGCAATGTTAATAACAGGTCTGTCCGGATTGCCGCACTTAGAGCCGATCGCCGCGCCAAGTCCGTAGCCCATTGTTCCGAGGCCGCCGCTTGACGCAAAGGAACGGGGCTTTCTGAAATTGTAATACTGTGCCGCCCACATCTGATGCTGACCTACCTCGGTGGTTATAATCGCTTCTCCGTTTGTAAGTCTGTCAAGCTCCTCGATAACGTCCTGAGGCAGAACCTCGTCCTCGCTTTCTATCGGGACCATTTTAAGCGCGTATTTATTCTTCCAGTCCGCTATTTCCGACATCCATTCGGAATGCTTCATATCGGGCAGTATTTCGTTAAGCTTTGCAAGCACATATTTCAGATCTCCGGCAACATAGGCGTCCACGCTGATATTTTTGCCTATTTCCGCAGGATCGATCTCTATATGTATAATTTTGGTATTCTTTGCGAAAGTTCCGGCATTGCACAGAACTCTGTCTGAAAATCTGGAGCCGAGAACTATAAGCAGATCGCAGTTTCCCAGAGCCATAGCGGAGGCTTTTGTTCCGTGCATTCCAAGCATACCGGTGTATGCCGGCTTTGTATTGTCAAAGGCGCACTGTCCCATAAGGGAAAGAGAAACCGGAGCGTCGCATTTATCGGCGAACACCGCAAATTCGTCAACGGCGTCGCATGAAACGACTCCTCCTCCTGCGTATATCATCGGTCTTTCGGCAGCTTTGATAAGCTCGGCTGCAGCTTCTATCTGAGCGTTTACGTTTTCCGGATTGTGATTAATTATCTTTTTAGGCTCCGTTCTGACGTAATCGCACTTAGCCGCAGTAACGTCCTTTGGAACGTCGATCAGAACCGGTCCCTTTCTGCCTTCGTTGGCGATATAGAAAGCCTCGCGGATAGTATCCGCAAGCTTTGTCACGTCCTTTACAATATAATTATGCTTCGTGATCGGCATAGTTATACCGCATATATCGACCTCCTGAAAGCTGTCAAGTCCGAGAAGAGAGGTCGCAACGTTTCCGGTAATAGCGACCATAGGAATAGAATCCATATATGCGGTGGCAATTCCGGTTACAAGATTGGTAGCGCCCGGTCCGGACGTAGCTATCACAACGCCCGTTTTGCCCGTGGTACGGGAATATCCGTCTGCCGCATGGCAGGCTGCCTGCTCGTGAGCGGTGATTACGTGTTTTATCTTATCGGAATACATATAAAGCGAATCGTAAATATTCAGAACAGATCCTCCGGGATAACCGAATACGGTATTTACCCCCTGCTCAAGCAGACATTCTATTATAATATCAGCACCTGTTAGTAACATAATATGCCCCCATTTTTAAATTAAAGATTAAATTTTATTATACTATATCCTGAGTATTTTGTCAACTGGGGACATATATATCCACAGGGCAACAGTGTAATGTTACAATAGATGTGAGACCCAAAAAGAAAAACAAGTAGAAAAAATGAT
>ERZ780218.392-NODE-392-length-42800-cov-120.309674_pt1 | contig 42800 bp, 26 predicted proteins | sample MGYA00510975_ERZ780218 | MGnify/ENA primary metagenome ERZ780218 (study PRJEB29588, sample SAMEA2152063) | human gut metagenome | biome: human gut; feature: human-associated habitat; material: faeces | place: Denmark | collected 2008/2010 ... | reverse complement strand
GTTTTACAATGAGGGCTTCAAGCGTATTACCGACTTGGGAGCTCAAAAATGTGATAACTTGCCCTACCTATTCAACACTCCATCTATGAGTCTGGTCGAAAGACTGACTGCAAATAAGTGTGAGTTGTGCGGAAAAGAAGGAAATGTTGTGTCACACCACGTCAGGAAACTCTCAGAATTAAGAGGCAAAACCGAATGGGAACGTAAAATGCTCAAAATGCATAGAAAATCTTTAATCGTCTGTGCAGAATGTCATAACATGATTCATGCGGAGAATAGCTAAAATGCCGTTATGGGCGGAGAGCCGTATACATGGAGACGTGTACGTACGGTTCGGAGGCAGGCTGTCGGAAACCTACCACCGTAAGGTGGCATGGCGCCGACAGCCGAGCCTACAAGTGACGAACAAAAAACTTGAAAACGACATATCCGATTTCGAGAGCAAGGTAAGCGGACGTTTCGCCATATAAACGCACAGGGTATGAAACGGACAACAATCACGATGGACGAGTACGGCAGGGTTGCTGTACCGTCCGATGCCGCCAGCGTATGGATGAGCGAAATGGAACTGGTGGAACTTTTCAATGTAATCGTTCCTACACTCCGTGCCACCGTCCGATCCGTGTATAAGAGCGGAGTGTTGAAATCTTGCGAGGTGGAAACGCGTATCAGGCTGCCTAATGGCTATTATGCGGAAGCGTATGCCCTGCCAATGGTCGTTGCACTTGCCTTCCATATCAACACACCCAATGCCGCAAGGGTGCGCAATGCCCTTTTGGAAAGGATGTGCTTGCGAAAAGACAGACAAATGCTGTGGCTTTCGTTAAGCGACAGACAGCCATGTAAATGTTAATGGGTGCGATTATTCGTCAATATATCCATTCGTCAATACGCCTGTGTGGTTACACATCCATACCACTATCATATCAGTCCGAAGAAGTGCGGTTTTGCTTCTTCGGGCTTTTTCTTTTCACCTTTTGATGGCTGGCATTGCCCGTTTCGCTGCATTTTCTTGTTTGTCGGTTTCTTTTGCGCCGTTCTGCATAGTTTTACGTATCAAGGTTTTAACCGTCATGCCGTAGCTTTGCAGCCATGTTTAATCCGCCTGCCGACAGGGTGTCGGCGGCACTAAAACCTATATTTGAAACATGGAAAAGAAAGAAACATTCATCCGAGTAGGCACAACGCTTTACAAGATTGTGGACCAGCCCCGCATTGACGGCGGCTATGTGAGAAAGCGCATCGCATGGAACTCCGAGACCCTGCGGCAGGACTACGGCAAGGATTACATGGCAAGTGTCCCGAAGTATGACGGCTTCTGCACCGTACCCGACCATGTGGGCTACCAGCCCGTTGTCGGCAAGTTCCTCAACCTCTACGAGCCGATAAACCACCAGCCGCAGGAGGGCGACTTTCCCTGCATCCGCTCGTTGGTGGAACACATCTTCGGCGAACAGTACGAGTTGGGCATGGACTACTTGCAGCTGCTCTACCTCTATCCCGTTCAGAAACTCCCCATCCTCCTGCTCGTGTCCGAAGAACGGAATACGGGCAAAAGTACGTTCCTGAACTTCCTGAAAGCCGTATTCCAAAACAACGTGACGTTCAATACCAACGAGGACTTCCGCAGCCAGTTCAATTCCGACTGGGCTGGCAAGCTGCTCATCATGGTGGACGAGGTATTGCTCAACCGCCGTGAGGACAGCGAGCGTTTGAAGAATCTCAGTACCACGCTTTCCTACAAGGTAGAGGCGAAAGGAAAAGACCGTGACGAGATAGGCTTCTTCGCAAAGTTCGTGTTGTGTTCCAACAACGAGCATCTGCCCGTCATCATTGACATTGGCGAGACACGCTATTGGGTGCGGAAAATTGTGCCGCTCAAGAATGACGATACAGACTTCCTGCAAAAGCTGAAAGCGGAAATCCCAGCTTTTCTCCATTTCCTGCAACACAGGCAACTCTCCACCGAGAAAGAAAGCCGCATGTGGTTCAACCCGAAGCAGCTGGAAACAGATGCCTTGCGGAAGATTATCCGAAGCAACCGCAACCGTTTGGAGATAGAGATGGCGGAACTGCTGCTCGACATCATGGCAAGCACGGGTATCAGTTCTGTTTCTTTTTGCCTCAATGACATTATCCCGTTGCTTGTCTGCTCGCAAGTCAAGGTGGAGAAGTCGCAGGTTCGGAAAGTGGTGCAGGAATGCTGGAAGCTGGCTCCTGTATCCAATTCGCTTTCTTACACCACCTACCAATACGATTACAACCACGAATGTCACTATTCACCTGTCAGACGGATTGGACGCTACTATACGGTAAGCAAAGTGCAGTTGGAAACACTCTGATATTTTGATGAAATGATGAAAGTATATGTAAACATAAAAAATAACAGCGACTTACATGCTCATCAAACCCTCAACAAAAGTATTTGGCTGATGAAAAGAGAAAGCGGATGCAGCCTCACACATCACTTTTCTTTTGGCGAGCGGTTTGATGAAACGCTGATGAAAGGTTATTGCATTAGTTGTCAGTATATTAGACTATCCAATCATCAATTCATCGGATTTTCACCCCTCATCAAGTCCGCCGGGAAAGCAACAAAGGTGAATATCGCCATCCGTAGGCTGGTCGGACGGACTTCCGTCCTGCCGACCGACAAGGGAAAGCCGATGTCGCTGGCGAAAAGAAAAAGCAACCAATGTCCGCCAACATCACCGCTGACACCACCGCAGGCTTTTGGGAAACAAAAAGCCATTGCTCATTAGGGCGTTTTCTTCACGCACCGCTTCGCTCATGCTAAAAACACCCTAATGAGCCAATGGGGTTGCACCCCTCTGGACACCCCCGTTTGTCCTGTGCGGCATGACCGCAGGCGGACGAACATTGACAAACAAGTTTGTAGAACCTCAAAAACAAGAAACGAACATGGGATACATAAGCATTCAAATCAACAAGGCGAAAGGGTCGGCTGACACGGGCGCATCCGACCACATAGAACGCAAGACCACGCCCAAGAACACAGACCCCACACGCACCCATCTCAACCGTGAACTGGTGCAATTCCCCGATGGCGTGGCAGACCGTACCGAAGCGATAAGCCACCGCATCCGCACGGCTGGCATCAGGCGTAAGATAACGTCCGACCAAGTACGGGCAATCCGCATCGTGCTTTCAGGTACGCATGAGGATATGGTGAAAGTACAAGACGAGGGTAGACTATCCGAATGGTGCGATGACAACCTGCAATGGCTGCACCGCACGTTCGGCAGGGAGAACACCGTTTCGGCAGTGCTGCACATGGACGAACACACTCCACATATCCATGCCACGGTCGTTCCGATAGTGACGGGAGAGCGCAGGAAAGCGAGGAAGAAGCAAGCGGAGGGCAAACGCACCTACCGCAAGAAAGCCAACGCCGTGCGCCTGTGCGCAGATGACCTCTTGACCCGTGAACGGCTTGTTGCCTACCACGATAGCTATGCTGAAGCGATGGCAAAGTACGGCTTGCATCGTGGCATACGTGGGTCAGAGGCACGGCATACCACCACAGCCCAATACTACCGTGACTTGAAACGGCAGACGGGAGAGCTTGAAACCAACGTAAGGCAGTTGCAGACCGAACAGAAACAAGCGGAACGGCTGCTTGCCGAAGTCAGGAAAGAAATCAAGTCGGAGAAGCTGGAAGCCGCCAAGACCGAGGCGAAAGCGGCACTCGTGGCAAAGGTCAGTTCTCTTTTGGGCAGCGGCAAATTGAAAGAGTTGGAAGCCGACAACCGCACCCTGCAAGACGAGGTTGCCGCCCGTGACGAAAGCATTGAGTTGTTGCAGCAACAGATTGAGAGGCAGCAGGAGGAACACAACCGCCAACTGATGGAACTTCAAGCCAAGCACCGCAGGGAGATGTCGGACAAGGAAGCGGAACACCAAAAGGAAGTATCATTCCTGAAATCCATCATCCCAAAAGCCAAGAAATGGTTTCCGCTGTTCCAAGAGTTGGTGTACATGGAGAAATTCTGTCTTAAAGTCGGCTTCAACGAGCGGCAGACCGCCACGCTCATCAGCGGCAAGCCGTTGTTCTACGAGGGCGAACTTTACTCGGAAGAACACAAACGGAAATTCAAAACCGAGAGAGCAGGCTTCCAAGTGGTGAAAGACCCGAAAGACAAATCCAAACTTGCGCTTGCCATCAATGGGCAACTGATTGGCGAATGGTTCAAGGAACAGTTTGGCAGGCTGTTCTCATCCATTAAAAGGACTGTTAAGCCGCTTAGGAGAGACAAGGGCATGAGATTATAAACGATGCCAACGGGAGGGTAGCAAGTTTGTGTTTTGGGCAGACCAAAACCGCTTGCTATCCTCCCGTTGGTTAAATTCAAAATCGGACAGGAAACATCCTCTACTCAAAAATCTATAAGTTTTCTTGTTAAGTTTGGTTATTCATATTTGTCTTGGATGAAGTGCGTCCGCATTCTCGGTTCATATTCCGGCTTGCGAACGCCGTTCTTCCGTCCGCTTTCAATGCACTTTAGCAACCACGCCATATTTTGCCCCAAGATGCGCATGGTCTGCAAGCCTTCCTTGTCCTTGCGCACATCGTCGGGTGTGAAGCCGTGTACCGAGTTCCAGTATTGCGATGCTACGATAGGCATATTCGCAATAGTGAAATATTGATTCAATTGCTCGAAGGTGGCGGAGGCTCCACCACGGCGGCACGATACTACTGATGCGCCGAGCTTGCCCGCCATGCGGTTCTCCGTGGCGAAGAACAGGCGGTTCAGGAACGAAACGAGTTGCCCCGTTGGTGCACTGTAATAAACCGGAGAACCGATGACGATGGCATCAAATTCATCCAGCCGTTTCTGTATCTCTTGCACGAGGTCGTCGCGGAAACAATGTCCTGTATTCATGCAGGCTCCACAGGCGATGCAACCCGCTATGGGCTTCTTGCCTAAATACAGCAATTCCGTCTCAATGCCGTTTGCCTGCAAGGTGGTTTCCACTTCGTGCAGGGCGGTATAGGTGCAGCCCGTTTGATTCGGGCTGCCATTAATCAACAATACCTTCATACGTTCAGAATTTATGCGCCAGTTCAGCCGCTTGCTTGCAGCCGTCCGTCTTGTTGATGTCACCTTCGTTCAATACTCCGGTAATAAGCACTTCGCCAGCCATCTCCCATTTCAGCAGAGCGGCAGAACGTTCCAGCGGCATACGGATGCCGTCCATTACCGTCACGTCGTTTTCTTCGCAGCAGGCTATCAGTCCGCATTTCTTTCCGGCGATATCCTTTCCGCCCACCACGAATGAAAACAGGCGGTCAATCACACCCTTTATCTGTGCCGGGATGGAATACCAGTAGGTTGGCATAGTGAATACAACAGCATCGGCTTCCATAATGGCAGGTGCGATAAGGTTGAAATCGTCGTCGAACGAACAAGCCTTGCCCGTCTTGAAGCAGGTCTGGCAGGCACGGCAACCGCCTATCTTCATCAGTGCGGCATCAAATCGTCGCACCGTGTGGCCGAGTGTCTCCGCTTCCCTGATAAATGCGTCCGTCATGGCAAAGCTGTTGCCATGCTTGCGTGGACTTCCCGTAATAACTGTTATCTTCATGACGCTTCCTCCTTACTTTTGAATGGTATTCGAATTCTGATTGTACGCCTTCGCCACGCACCGCCACTCGCCGTCCATCTTCATCAGCAGCAGGTAGTCGGTGAAGTCGATACGGCCTCCCCATTTCTCTTCCAGCACGCGCACCACGGCGAGGGTCTCTTCTACGTCCACCACGTCGATGCGTGCCTTGAAGTCATCGCCTGCGCCTACGGTGTCCACATTGTGGTAGAACTGCTCGATGCTGCCGTGCTCCAGCTTCCCGTCCAAGTAGCCGAATAAGACGGCTTCGTCAATAAACAATTCGCGGGCATACTTGCTGTTGCCTTCTGCCACACTTTTCACAAACTTCATGGCAGCTTCTTCCACTGCCTTGTACTCTTCGATATTTGCTCTCATGATGCTAATGTTTAATTGATTATCTTGTTTTGATGCTGCAAAGGTAGGTGATTCCTCCAGTTTGCACAAGTACCGAAAAATTATTCATATACTGAAAAATTATTCGGTATATACCCGTTACGATATATTATCCTTACCTTTGCAGGCGTAACATTCAATAAAGATAAAACCATGTACGAAAGAAAGATACCCGTAGATTTGGACTGTCCCTTGCGGCTGACCATGAGCCTGATTGATTCCAAGTGGAAGTCATGCATCTTGGACGAACTGCGCCACCGTGCCCTGCGTCCCAGTGAATTGCACAAGATATTTCCCGAAGCCACGCCTCGTGTGCTCGACTTGCAACTGAAGGAACTGGTAGAGGACGGGCTCGTATCGAAGACCATCTACCCTGAACTGCCTCCTCGTTCGGAGTATGCTATCACTCCGTTGGGGATGACGCTTATTCCCATCATCGATGCTATGATTGCATGGGGAGAGAAGAATACAGAATTATTTGAAAAGAAATATGGGAAACGGTAATAGAATTTGGTTGCTTTTCCGTATCTTTGCGCTAAGACAAGAGTTGTTTGACAGAAATTTACCGCATATTGCAGAATTTGTGACTGTTTCCAAGTCATTACCTCGTTTTTTGAGAAATGCTTATAAGTAGCTTATTTTTAATATATTCCTATTTCAATATCGTTTTTTTCGACAAAAGAAACGCGGAGAGCTTGTTGGTGGTATGCTCTCCGCGTTTCTTTTTTACGTGACAATCCTCCTTACGAGAATGTGGATAATTTTCAGAATTGGTATCCGGTCCATCCGAAGAGGTCGGCAGAAGCTCCGGTATTGCCATCGGCTACGGTAACCTCACCTGTTCCGTGTATTTCATCGCCTGTAAGCGTCGAAGTCAATTCATTGGTTACAGAGATAGTTGTAGTTGCTTGTGCATCACCTTTGCTATCTGTCAGGTCTACCAAGTCGTCTACCATACCCGTACCGATAACCAATGCATTGGTAATAGTAGCCTTCGCACCACGGCGAATCTTGATAGCGTCTACCATTTCGGCTGCTTCAGACAAGTTTTCGATAGTCATGTTCTCGATGGTGAAGTCGGATTGCGGAGCGTGGTCTGCACCGTTTCCGTCCAGATTTCCGTCAGCTTCTACACCACGCGGGTCTTCTTCGGTGCTGGTGAATCCGGCTTCCCAACGTCCGTAGCAGTCCTTCAGCGTACCGCAATAGCCTTGAGTGAAGTCGAACATATCGTCATCGCAGTTTACGGCAAGCAGTCCGGTTACGTTTACCGAGCCTCCGAAGAACTCGATGGCATCATCGGCACCGTCAGCAATATAAATGTTTTCAATCACCGTTCCGTTTCCTACTGCATTCAGTGTAAGTCCGTTGTGCTCGATATCGGCACTCGAACGCGCTCCGGTATAAAGCAGCTTGACATAACGCAACACGCCCGAATTGTCGGCATTGTCATCGCCTCCGTAGGGTTGGTTGTTATCAATCTCGGTAGCACCTTCGGTTACAGTTCCCTCTACGCCTGAGATACGGGCATAACCGTTGATAATCAATCCTCCCCAGTAACCCGGTCCGGCATTGGCTTCATCTTCTGCCGTAAAGGTAATGGGAGCCTCAGCAGTTCCTTCTGCCATAATCTTACCGCCACGTTCTACCAGCAAGTAATTGCCAAAACCTTCTTTTGCCTTGATGGTCAATCCGGCAGGGATGGTCAGCGTAGCACCTTCTTTCACTACTACAGCACCTTCGAGTGTATATTCAGTATTTGCATCGAGAGTCATATCCGAAGCGATATCGCCTGAAAGAGTTGCCGTAGCAGGTGCAGGAGCTTCGGTTTCGCCCGGGAACTGATAACCTGTCCATGACAGTGCACTGGTATTGGCACCCGTATTTCCTGCCTCCATCACGATGCCTTCGTAAGTGCCTTCTGCGTTCAAGTCGCCATCGGTAGTAGCCGAAGCCAACTGATTGCTTACACTCATTTCAGTACCTTCACCTGCTCCGCCTTTTCCATCGGTCACGTCAATCAGGTTTTCTACAGGACCTGTACCCATTACCAAAGCGTTGGTGATGTGTGCTGTAGCACCGCGGCGTACCTTGATAGCATCGTTCATCGAATAATCAGAGAAATTAGCGATAGTCATGTTCTCTATACGGAAGTCTGATTGCGGTGTATGGTCAGGACCATTTCCGTCCATGTTACCATCGGCTTCTACACCGCGCGGGTCTTCTTCGGTGCTGGTGAAACCTTCTTCCCAAATGCCGTAGCAGTTAGACAAGGTACCGGAATACCCCTGAGTAAAGTCGAACATATCGTCATCACAGTTTACAGCAAGCAAATTGCTTACATTTACTGTACCTCCGAAGAACTCGATAGCATCGTCGGCACCTTCTACAATATATACATTGTTAATGGTAGTACCGTTACCTACACCGTTTAAGGTCAAACCGTTGTGCTCGATGTCTGCACTTGAGCGCGCTCCGGTGTACCACAATTCGATGTATTGCAATGTTCCGCTATTGTCTGCAGCATCGCTTCCTCCGTAAGCCATGTTGTTGTCCACCTCGGTAGCACCGGTAGCGGTACTTCCTGCAGGACCTGAAATAGGAGCCTTACCATTGATAATCAAACCGCCCCAATAGCCCGGCTCAGCCTTGCTTTCATCGTCTACCGTAAACACGATGGGAGCCTGTGCCGTACCTTGGGCATTGATGCGTCCGCCCTGTGCCACAATGATGTATTTGTCGAAGCCCTGTTGTGCCTTGATGGTAGTTCCGGCAGGAATTTCAAGAACAGCGCCATCGGGTACAGTCAGCGTACCAGTCAAAAGATATTCCGTATTGGCATCCAAGGTCATCGTTCCTTCCACATTACCCGAAAGTTCCACGGTTTCTGTAGGTTCGTTACCTCCGCCTTGGTCTCCGCCTTGAGGATCGTCATCGTCACTACAAGAAGTCAGTGATACACTGCTTGCCAATGCGGCAAACAACATCGCATTTAAGAAAAACTTTTTCATTGTTCGATAATTTGGTTAAAATTATAGTTTGGTTTATTGTTCTGATTATATTTTTCCAAGCAGGCTTAGAACGTGCATGCCACCCCAAGGCTGAAATCGATTCCTCTGCGGTACTTGCTTAACACCACCTCTTCATTCGTTGCATTTCCTTTACGTGTCAGCTGGTGAACGGAGTTCAACAAGTTTTGCGCTTTCAGGCTGATGGTAAAGTGCTCGCCAATCTTAGCCGAAGATACAAAGTCAAGCGTCGGAATCCCGTTTTCTACAATGTCCTGGTATCCTTGTGTGCCGATGGTGTACAGACGGTCGCTGAAATAATTGAACACCAATGCATTGGTAAACGAGTTGCTTCCTTTACGCACCAAGTAAGTCAGGTCGGCATTGACAAGCCAGGGAGCCGCTCCTTCCAACTGGGAACCGGTCGGGTCGGTAGCCAAAGGCACTTTCGCACACGTATAAGTATAAGCGCCGTTCACACCGAGACTCAGCTTCTGCAACCCTCCGTCTTGCATCGGATGAGAAAACAAGTCTTTCCGTATCTCTATTTCCGCACCGGCTACCGTAGCATGGTCGGCAATGTTTTCATACGAAAGGAATCCGCCGGCACTGGCAATCTCAATACGTGAAATCGGGTTCTTGATGTATTTATAGAAACCGGTTACTGAAATCAGTTCACTGGGCGAAAGATACCAGTCCCACTTCAAATCTACGTTATAGTTATCCGACGGTTGCAAATCAGGATTACCTTGACTATTGAATGTAACGTTTACATAACGGAACGGAGATATTTCCTTTGCCTGAGGCAAGGTATAAGTCTTGCTGGCTGCAAACCGGAGCGAATGCTTGTCATTGAAATTATAACGCAAGTTGATGCTGGGCAGCACATAGTCTTTGTTGATGGACTGGCTTCCCTGCGTTCCGCCACGGTTCACATTATAATCTACATCCATATTCACCTTATCGTATTTCACGCCCAGATTGGCAATGAAGCCTTCGGTAAACTGGTAGGTAGCCTCTGCGTATGCCGAATGGATTTTCTTATCCACGGTGTACTCGTCTACGTTCTTGTCGAGGACAAAGTAGTTATTATCCAGATTCTCTTGTGTATAATAATTATCAAACTGTACATTGTCGATATCAAACACCTCTTGGCGCACTACCGACATATCATACTCGGTAGCTGTAAAATTATCATCCACAATGCGTCCGGCATAGCCCAACTGGACGTTGGATTCCTGTGAAAAGTTATCGGGAAGTTTATAAGTAAAACCTGCACGGATATTCAGGTCGTCTTCATTCAGTTCCGAGAAATAACGTTGCTGGATACCTGTACCTTTCATCGGCACATAACCCCGGTCGGTCTTTACCAGATTATTGATGCGCCGGTCAGGTTCCAGTCCTTTGATAATATTGTAGGCGGCACCTACATTAAAATCGAGCTTATCCGCCAACGCCCATTTGGTATCCAGCTGATTGACGAAAAGCAAGTTATCATTGGTCTGCTGGCGGCGCATGAAACCTTCGTATGTATCCGAAGACTGGTAATCGGCATCCATACCCAAGTAATCGCCCACCGACTCGCGCGAAGCGTGCAACATGATGAAATTGTATGTCAACTCGTACTTGTGATCATGCAAGTAGTTCAGGTTCGCCATCACGACTTGCGAAGTCTCCACATTCGACTTCTTCCCGAGCATATCCTGCGAAAGCTCACCCGTGGTAATCGAATTGCGCACTTCTTCTTCATAATAAGAATAATCGCGGTTATGACTGGCAATCAGGTAGAACGAAAGCGGATTGTCGTGGATATCAAATTTCTTTCCGCCCGAAATGCTATAACTCTGGTTCACCAGCCCGCTTTTCTTCGAAGGGTCCAAACGGTTCTGGAAGTTGTATACAGAAAGATCATCGCCCGGCTGCTTGCTATCAGCAAATCCGAAGGCGTTCACCCCGTCGAGCTTCAGGAAATCAGAAGAAAGACTTTGTGTATTGAATCCGCCCGACACGCTGGCATTGATTTCACCATAACCTACCAGTTCTTTCGAAGAAATATTGATGTTGGCTCCCGCCACATCGGCGTATGTATTGCCATAAAAAGCTTTGTTGACATCTACCGACTGGATAATATCGGTAGAAAAGAAATCGAGCGCAATGTTCTTGTATTCCGGATCTTCCGAAGGAATCGGATAACGGTTCAATGTAGTCAGATTATACCGGTCGCCCAATCCACGTACAAATACGTTCTTTACACCGTCTTGTTTCGAAATGCCCGATATCTTGGTAACTGCCCCTTCGGCATCTCCCACACCCTTGCGGGATAACTCCTGGGCACCAACCGACTGAATTGCCACCACCGATTTCTTTTGCTCCAATAAAGTAACGTTCTCCGACTCGCGGTTCGCCTTAGCCACAACCACCACATCCGACAACATTTGTGTATCGGGTTCCAATTCGAAATCGAGTGTGGTCACTTTGTTATCCTCTACCTTTACCTGACGTTTGACCGTTGTTTTATAACCAACATATTTAATTTCAATGTCATAGATACCGTCTTCCACCCCTTTCAGCTGGAAGTTTCCGTCTATATCCGTTACAGCTCCGATATTGCTTCCCACAATCCGGATAGTAGCACCAATAAGAGGCTCCTTGGATTGGTGGTCCTTGATGCTCCCTTTCACGTTTACATTCACCTCAACTGCAAATACACTGGCTGCAAACATCGGTAAGAATGCAGCCGTCATCATCCATCGTTTAACTCTTTCCATTACCTTCTTTTTACTAAACTTTTACCGAGTGCAAAGAAAGAGCTTCCCTTTTACAGGTGTACGACAATCGGATAACTTTCCGTTTACAAGTCCGTTGCAATAAGATTACAATATTGAAGAAGTTGTATGCCTCTGCATACCGAACAAGGCCGAATGCCGGAAACGGACATGTAAGCGTTTTACTTCTTTACCCTTTTCCTGTCTTCGATAATGGCATCCTTGTTCTCCAACGCCCAACTTATCAGCGCATTGATGTGCGGAAGCAACGAATGGGTACGCGGTGTCAGGGCATACTCCACCCTCGTAGGCACTTCCGGATAGACGGTACGGGTAATATAGCCGTCCTCCTCCAATGTCCGCAAGGTTACGGTCAGCATCTTCTGCGATATGTCCGGGATTTCGCGCTGCAACTCCTTGAAGCGCATGATTTCCTTACCCGCCTTGTTCAGCGTATATATAACCAGAAGCGACCATTTGTCACAGAGCCTTGCCAAGATGTTCCGTATCGGGCAATCCGGAAACATCATATCTTCTATCATTGTCCTATCCATATTATATTGCTTTTCAATTCACTCTACAAAAGTAATCAAATTCCTTTTATGTAGCAAGCTTTTATCGGATGGGCGGCAATACGCCTTTACAAACATTGGCTAATTGCGGAATTCATATAATCAATTATTCGATATAAACTCTATTCATTTTGGAACGGTATATTTTGAGTCAGATAATGAAACATTGTAAGAGAATGACCAATTTAAAATTTGATTCCATTTTCAATGAAATCAATCTTATCAATTTCATTTAAAAGAGAAATCATTAGTAGCGATGAAAATTTTTCACTAAATTGCGCCCATAATAACAACAGTGACTTTATGGACAGAAATAGTTCTTGTTGAGAAGAAACGTACCAATAAAAAATAGCATCACTGCTTGAAGTGAATGTGTATAGGATTTATTGAATAACTAAAGATATGAAAGTATGACTGGTAATGATAAAAAAGGAAAGTATGATTCTGGGATAAATGTTCTTGGCAGTATTCCTGATTATGGAGCAATGCTTGAATTCATTTGTGAATACACAGGTAAGAAATCGGAATCAGAACAAGCGTTTTCTTTCAGAACTCATAAAACCTTCAGTAGATTCCTGGCTGCTATAAAAGCTTCCATTCTTCAGTTTGCCAATGATCATCAGAAAAATATGTTTCTTACCGCTATCAGTTCAGATGATTTTTCTGTAAGAGAAAAATTGCTTGTATTATTTTGGCAATTAGTGTATGGTAATGCTCTTTTTGCAAAAGTAACGAAAGAAGTTTTTATGAAGGCTGTTTATCAAGGAAGAACATCACTTTCTGTTATAGATGTATTGAGCCTGTTGCACCATATCAAGGAAACGGAAGAGGATGAATTGAACTGGTCGGAAGAAACTTTGAAGATAACAGCATCCAAGTATCTGACAATGCTCAAGAAAATGAACTTGGCTGATGGTAAAACAGCAAAAGAGATATGTCACCCTATTATTACAGGACGGTTATTTGTTTATTTTATCCGTTGGATGATAGTTACATGTCCTGAGAACAGGACTTTGGAAAATCCATTGGTCATATTTGGGTTTATGGATAAGAGAAACATTATCGAAAAATTGAAAAAAGTAGAATATCTTCCTCTGTGGCAGGTCAGTCAGGTGGGTGAAGATGTAACCATAGATTTGATAAACCATGAGTAGTACATTTCAGATAGAACATAATCGTTTGTTTGGAGAACTGAGAGAAGTGCTTAAAACTGATATAGCGCGTATCACTGGTAAGGCAAATGGCGGAAGAAGTATCCTTTTTGTTTATCCTCCAGAAGACGATGATGCCTATATAGCGTATGCAAGAAAGAATTTTAATTCTAATGAATATTCCTTTATAGATTTAAGAACTCTTTTTACTGAATTTGTTTCCGAACAAGGAATAGAGCAGTTTCAGGAAAACTATAAAGAGTTTGGGAATGAAGTTTTCTTTAGCGATAATTTCTATGAGGAGACTTTCTTTTATTATATAATTAAAGCTATAGAAAACTCTTATCAAATGAATAAGATTCCTGTCCTTATTCATACGGGTGCTATTTATGGTATGGGCTTTTCCAATATCAATATCATGGAACATCGTATTGTGATGTCGGCTCAACTTCCATTAATCGTTTTTTATCCTGCTACTGTGGATAAAGATAACATTAACTTTTTGGGTAAGCAGATTGCGTCCAAATACCGTTGTATCGTAATAAAATAAATCAGAAATCTATTGATTAAAATGTCTTATGAGTAAGATAAAAGATATACTCTCCATTGAATTGGAGAACGACATAAAGAATGTCATCGACTTGAATTCGCAAAACGAGGAAGATATAAAAGATGAACTGGATGGGTTTATCCTTACGGAAAGTCTTGCCAAACATTTGTCTGATTTTCTGGATGTATTCTGTTCGGATATGAAGGAATCCGGTGTGTGGCTTAGTGGCTTTTATGGTTCCGGTAAATCCTATTTTGCAAAGATGATAGGTTTCCTGATAGCCAATCCGGTTATTAAAGGAACTCCTATGCGTGACCGGTTTATGCCTAAATTGATAGGTCTTAAGAATAAGGAAATCATAGAAAACCAGATACGTTCATTGGGAAAGACGGATTATCAGGTAACTTTGTTCGACTGTGCTAAAGTTGATTCCAGTCATGGCATATCTTATATGGCGATGAGTCATTTCCTGTTGTCTTTAGGTTTTCTGAGTAACTGGATAGGGATGATGGAATTCAATCTGATGCTTGAAAACAGATATGATAAATTCTTGGCTACAGTAAAGGAGCAGAATGCAGGAAAAGACTGGTATGATATAAGAAAAAAGATGTCAGCAGTTCCGGCTCTGAAGAAAGCTATTCTTACTTTCATGGCAGAAGATGAATATGAAGAAACTCGTAAACTGATAGACGAAAGAATAAAAACCTACGATGCTACAAAACTGAAGGAGGATTTGAGTCTTTATCTGGAACATTATCCGGAAAAGAAAATCGTGTTCTTCATTGATGAGGTAAGTGAAGCTTTAAGTCAAAAGAAGATAAACCTACTGGATTTGGAAGGCCTTTCGGAAGCCTTGTCTTCTCTTGGAAACAAAGTATGGACGGTAGGTATCGCACAACAAGCCTTTAATGATGTATTGAATGCATCCGGATTGAATATTCATCAGCTCAATAAGGTGGAAGCCAGATTCAAAACCCGTATTCCTATAGCTGCTGAGGAAATTGATACAATCATCCGTAAGCGGCTTTTGGCTAAGACCGATTCAGGAAAAGAACAGTTGGAAGCCTATTATGATAAAAACAATGGTATGATTCAGGATATAACCCATATTGCCGGTGTTTCCCTGAATGCTACGAAGGATGAGCATACATACGCAGATTACTATCCTTTTTATGAACATCAGTTCAAACTGTTACAGTATTTCCTATTCGGCTCAAGAGATACGGTAACTTCTCAAATCGGTACCCGTGGTATGTTGGTTTCTGTGTTCGATGTATTGAAAAAAGAAGCCATGACGGAAGCGGACGTGTTTACGCATGTCAATGCTACGCAACTATGCCGTCAGGCAGAGGAAAATGTTCCGGAAGCATTGCGTATGCGCTATGAACAGGCAGATAACCATATCGGTAAAGAAGGTATGAAGTATGTAGAAGGAAGAGCCTTGCTGCAAACCATTCATTTCTTGGAAAAAGCCAATGCTTACACTACGATAGAAAATATCACCAAGTCGTATGTTCGCAGACCAGAAGACTATTACAGTGTGCTTGCTGAAGTAAAGAAGGCACTGGAAATATTGGTAGAGCGCAATGTGTTGATTACATCCGGTAATCAGTATCGTATTACCAGCCAGATAGAACAGCAGATTATCGATGATATGAATTCGTACTCTGCTGAAGTTTATCGTGTGCGTGCCGAGGTGACCAAGATATTGAAACAACAGAAAATCATCAAGATATCTCAGACACTTGTATCGGATGGACAGGCTATACCTTTCTGTGTGGAGAACTCTCTTGGGGAGAACTTTGCCAATGCAGGAGAAAAGTATATGAAGGTCAGCTTCTATGATGTCTTTTATGAAGACCATGCACAGCTTGTGGCTTCTGTAAAACAGGATACACAGAGCCAGAAAGGAATAATCAGTATCATTCCTTCATCTGTTTACGGAACAGAAATCTTTAATCGTGCACAGGAACTTTTGAAGATAGATTATATCGAGACCAAGACCTATCATACAGCCGACGAGAAGAAGGTGGTAAACAATATCGTTTCTACTAAGGAAGAAAAGATGAAATTCCTTACTGAATTGATTAACAGATCGTACACGGAAGGAACAGCAGTCTATCTGTTTAACACCTATCAGTTGACTGACGCCAATTACCAGAAAGAGATAGAATCTCTCCAGCGCAAGATGTTCGGAAATATTTTCTATAAGAGACTGGGAGCGTCTTTATCCGATTCATTGGCGGTGAAAGTACTTACGGCAAACACTACGCAACTGACTACTATGTTTGGCGGTTCGGAGGAATTCCGTTTCTTCGATTCTGCCGGAAAGTTTATCGGTGAGAATTTAAGTGTATCTACAGAGATTTTAGAAAAATGCAAGTCGTATTGTACAGGGGATAAACTGGAAGAGGAACTTTCTGCACCTCCTACCGGTTATAAGTTCGGAACTATCATAACTTCTGTAGCAGCCTTATTCCGTGGCAATAAGTTGATAGCCAAGTTCAATGGCGAAGACTTCCATTCTGTATCGGACGCGCTTGATGCTAAGATCTTCGACAATACCCGCAACTTTGCTAAAGCATCGTTCAAGGCTGTTATGAAATCTTTGTCTTATAATGACAGGCAGGAGATTGTAGATATTCTGAAAGAAGATTGCCAGTACAAGAAGATTACCGGAGAAAATGCTCCTTCTTACAACTTGAATGATTTTGAGCTGGTCGATTGCATCCGTACACTTTCCAAACGTATGATGGATAAGGTAAAGGACAGAATCATGGGCGATGATGAAATGGAACTTTTGTTCAAACGTTCTGTTCAGGCACGTAATGTATTCAGTCAATATACAGCAGCTGTAACGGACGCCAATTATATAGCTACGGCACGTACATTTCTTCAGGAAGCGGATGATTATATCAAGGCGGTAGAACAGGTACAGAAAGATTTGAAGTTCATAGACTCTGAGTTTAAGGCTATTGAAGAGGAACGCGTTTTTATTCAAAATGTGACGGAGGAATTCGACAAGACAGGAAATGACATGAACCTGATTCGTGGTAAAAAAGAACAGTTTGAAGAAGCACGTGAAAAGGATTTGGTGGCTAATGCTCCATTAATGAAAAAACTGACTCAGGACATCAAGGATATTTATTACGAGGTAATGAAGCATAAAGCTGAATTATTGAGTGAAGAAGTTATAGCCTTATTTACAAAAACAGATGAACTGAAGCAGCAAATAGACCAATATCCTAAAGATTGGAATATTAGACTCTATCGCAAAATAGAAGACTTGGAAAAATCTTGGAAACGCTATGCAACTGTCAAAGTAAACTTGGATAAATGGAGTGTGAAGTGTAGCAATACAGGCATGTTGCTGCGCGACATTGAATACAAGATTACGAATTTGGGTATAGATAAGCAGGAAGTTAGTTTGTGGGATACGGAGATTATAACCCAAGATCCTTCACCTAGGAAACCAGATATTCCTAAGTTACCTAATACTCCGACTCCAGAAGATAAGCCTGTATCACAACCTAAACCTATACAACGTAATATGAAGGCGAAGTTGCCGAAAGGTACCGCTTCGGTTGCTGAATATAGGTCTTGGCTGAAACAGCAGTTGGTTATGTTGAACAAGTTTGGTGAGAATGATATTTTGAATTTTGATAATTAAACATGACAGAAATAGATTGAAGATATGAAACTGATAGAGCATGTACTCCATATACGTAGCTTGATACAGCAAGCCATTGACAACCGTTTTTCCCGTTTGGGACTGGAATCATCAGGGGTGAAAGAACTGCCGGAAAATGCTCTTTCCAGTAATAAAGAGAAAAGAAGCAGGCTGGAATCCATTATAGAAACGCATAAACAGGCATTAGGTGATGACTATGCGGAAGCGAGAAAGGAAACAATCAATGAATGTACCTTTACACTTTTCAATCGTTTGGCGGCTCTGAAGGTGATGGAAGACAGGGAACTTTTTCCTGAAGTAATCCGTTGTCGTGTGGAGCATGGTAACCTTTCGTATGCCCATAAGCAATGGCTGGAAGAACATGCGGATGAACGAAATGCGGAACGTATGGGTTTGAAACATTTCTTGGAAGATAAATTTCAGGAGCTTTCCGATAGTTACAAGATTCCTCTGTTTAGTCCGGATTATGCATACGCCATGTTGCCTACAGCCGATGAATTGTTTGAGATTATTACGGCTTTCAATGCGATAGAACAGGATGCGGATTGCGGTGCAGATATTTGGAAAGGCGATGATATATTGGGCTGGATGTATGAGAACTTCAATACGGTAGAGAAACTTGCATTGAAAGATTCCGGTGAAAAAACAGAATATGACAAAGTGTCTTTGCAAAGCCAGGTCTATACTCCTCAGTGGGTAGTGAAATTTCTGGTGGACAATACATTGGGTAAGATGTATCTGGAAATGTATCCGGACAGTAATTTTATCTACGATGAAGACGGTAAGGTGAAATATCTGATTGCCAATGCGCCCGTTTCACAAATGCGTCATCCGAAGAAGCTGGAAGAAATCAAGCTGATAGATCCGGCTTGCGGTAGCGGAAACTTTCTGATTTATGCATTTTCGTTGTTCTATGATTTGTACCTGAACCAGATTGACCAGTATGATGCCGGTTATTCACGCAGGGATATACCGAAGCTGATTGTAGAAAATAACCTGTATGGTGTAGACTTGGATGAACGTGCCGTACAGCTTACTCAGATTGCTTTGTTTATCAAAGCCATACAACTGAAGGGACGCAGGGGAGCTATGCCTGCTTATACGCATGTGGTAAGTACCCATTTTGAACTTCCGGAATATAATCAAGTAGAGGCTGCTTTCATGTCGGGATCAGACTGGAATGAGGCACAACAAAAGACAATCCGTTCTATTTGGGAAGATTTGCGTGCCGCTTATAAATTCGGCTCTTTGATTCGTGTGGAAGAGCAGTTAGATGCCCTGCTGCCGGTAGATTCTACAGATATGTTTGCTAATCAGTGGAAAGCGAATATGTTTGATTTCAAACATCAGATGATTACGACTTTGCGCAATCAGGTACATCAGTGGACGGGTGAAGGCAGCAATGAATATTCATTGGCAAAAGCGAACGATGCCATTACGTTTTTGGATATTCTAAGCACGAAGTTTGATGTGGCTGTAGCAAACCCTCCCTATACGGATAGTGCAGATTTTGGAACTGTATTGAAAGAATTTGTGGGTGCGAATTATTCCAAACCCTTGAAGTTTAATTCTAATCTTTATGCTTGTTTTATCAAAAGATGCTGTGAACTGGCTGGTGATGATGGTAAAGTGGGAATGATTCACCCTATGACTTTTATGTATATTAAAACATTTGAAGATGTTCGTAAATATATACTCACTCAAACCCATATTAATTTATTTGTTGAATATGGTCTGAGCAATTTGTTTGGCACAGTGATGGTTGATCCAGCTTTCTATGTGTTGGAGAAGGATGGTGGCACAAAGAATAATGATTCATTATTTATTTCACTAGATCAATACACAAGGACACCTCAAGAAAAATATAAAAAGCAATATTGTCTGGAGGCATTAAATGATATTGTGACTAAATCGCAAAATAAACATGTCTATCAACTACCTCAATCAAAACTGAAAGATATAAAGTCTTATCCTTTTATTTATTGGATTTCGGATGAGTTTAGAGAAAAGTTCAAAGGAATGCTTTTATCAGATATTGCTGATGCTAAAGTTGGAATGAACTCAGGAGGTAATGAACGCTTCCTTAGATTCCATTGGGAAATAAATGACTTATATAATTGGAAATTATATTCCAAAGGTGGCCCATACAATAAGTGGAATGGGAATAATTGGCTTAGAATAAATTGGAAAGAAAATGGCAGGGATGTAAAAGAATCATCTAAGTCTATTCTTAGAAATAAAGAATTCTATTTTAAAGAAGGTATTACTTATTCTGCGAGTGGTAGTAAAGGGGTGAGTTTTAGATATCTTGAAAAAGATGCTATATTTGATGTTGGCGGTTCATGTATATTCTCTAAGGATATAAATGATAATTACGAACTTTTGGCAATTTTAAATTCAAACTTGATAGCTTATATTTGTGATTGTTTGAATCCTACTGTTAATATACAAGTGGGTGATATTCAAAGAATTCCTATTTGTATCTCTAACTCCCTATTATTAAAAGGATTGGCAAAGGAAAATATTTTGTTAAAAAAATATTTAGCAAAATTTTCTTTGGTGGAATTAGATTATATAAACTCTCCAATACTAGCTGGTTTTGTCCCAAAAATATGTATTGGTAAGTTCTATGAGAAAGAAAATGCTCTAACATCTTTAATATTATTAAATGAGGCAGTTATAAATAGAATAACATTTGATATATATGAACTATCAACCCATGATCGTCAAATGGTCATTGATAAAGAGGGGCTTCCAGTTGGTGATCACAGTGTTTCTTCACAAGCCAAAGAAGCTTATAAAGAATGGTTGTCAACCAATACAGAGTTCCCTGCTTTCCCAGAAGTATTGGAGCATATTGACTCTTTAGAGATAAACGAAGATCAACCGCATATTGATGATTTCGAATCACTCTATCAGAATAATAATGGATGGGAAGAGTTCTGCATCAAGCATAAGATGAATCCGATAGAAGTATGGTATCAGTTTAAAAATGCCGGTATATTGCCACCGCAACGTACACAGATATTGGCTTTTGAACTGATAACAGACGTAATCCGTAGTGTGTTGGCAAAAGATGATGATGGGGTAATCCCTTTGACAGAGCGTATGGGTGAAGAACAGCTGGCTAGTCGTATCGAACAGGAATTGGTGGAGCGCGGATATAATTCGGCACAGATTTCACAGATCATTCAGTTGCTTGGAACACCATTGGACAAATACTTGCAGGATAAGTTCTTCAAACAACTGAGTGATCATCTGAATCTCTTTATGTATCTGCCAAAGACTCCGTTTATCTGGCATTTGACAAGTGGTCCGCACCATGCCATAGAACTATATATCAGTATCTATAAATGGAGCCGTGATACTGTGTTCCGTATCAAGAGTGTCTATATTGCCAATCGGGAGACAGCCTTGAACGACCGTCTTTCGGGTATAGATGTTAGTACCGCCAATGGCCAGCTTGAAGCGGCAGAATTGAGAGAACAGTTGCAAGAGCTGAAAGTGTTTGCGGAAAAGATAGATAAACTGTTGGCAAGCGGTTACAATCCGAAATTGGATGACGGTGTAGGCAAGAACATTGCTCCCTTGCAAAAAGCAGGATTGTTGAGTTATGAGGTACTGAATGCCGGGCAGCTTAAAAAATATCTGAATGCTGACTGGTAATCGACTTACTAAAAAGAAAAGGTATGAAAGAGAATTCACTATACGATAAAAAGTCTCTTCGTGAGATTACCGGAAAGAATGCGGATTGGAACGAAGTGGCAAAAGACTGTGTGGCTTTCAGCAATGCACAGGGTGGCGTGATTGACTATGGCATAGAAGATGATGCGGATGCACCACCGGCAGACCAGAAGGTATCAGAAGATATTGCCATTAATTTAGAGAACAAAATCAGTGGTAAGACGCTGAATGTATCTGCCCATGCCGAAATTCTGACGCATGAAAACGGTGGGCAGTATATCCGTCTGCATATAGCACGTGGAACTTCTTCTGCTTCTACTACTTCCGGTAAATATTTTACTCGTGTAAGTGATAACAGTGTACCGCTTACAGGAGACGACATAACCCGTCTTTCGGCAGAAAAAGGTTATTATCGTTGGGAAGACGAGGAAAGCAAATGGAGCTGGAAAGATGCAGACAAGGAGAAATTGAAAGTATTGCTTCAACATTTGCGGACTTCAGACCGTGTATCAGACTTTGTAAAACAGAAAGAGGATAAGGAACTGTTGGATTATTATTTCCTGACAGTGGAAGAGTCGGACAAAATGACCAACTTGGGAGTGCTTTTTATCGGAACCCAATCGCAACGAGGCAGACTGATGAATGCTCCTGTGGTGCAGTGTATCCGGTTTGACCAGTATGGGGACAAGGTCTGGAAATACCTGATTGATGACTTTACCAAGAATCCTCAGGAAATCATTGAAGCGATATGGGACAATGTGCCTGTTTGGAGGGAAAGCAATGAAATCAGCGATGGACTGTTCCGTAAGGAAATTCCTGCGTATGATGAAGCGGTAGTCAGAGAACTGACCTGCAATGCATTGGTACATCGCCCTTATACGGTAAGAGGAGATATCTTTATCAATATCCATCCGGACAGGATTGAAGTGGTCAACCCAGGAGCATTGCCATTGGGAGTAACTCCACAGAATATTCTTCATAAAACAGTGAAAAGAAATGAGCATTTTGCCAATCTGTGCTATGCCCTGCAAATGATGGAGCGTGAAGGTTCCGGATATGACAAGATGTATGAGGTACTTCTTTCCAATGGAAAACAGATCCCAATAGTTGAGGAAGGTGATGATTATGTGAAGGCTATAGTAGGAAGACGAATCATCAGTCAGGAAGCCATCAAAGTAGTTCGCTATGCTTTGCAGGTGACGGAACTCCGACAGAAGCAGATTATCTGTTTAGGGTTGATAGCACAGCATGAAAGTCTTTCGGCTGCAGATCTGATTAAATTGCTGAACCTGAAAAACCGTGATGAACTTTCTCCTTGGCTTGATAAGTTGGTAAATGACGGTATTGTAGAAACTTCGGGAAGAAATAGAGGAAAAGAATATAGGGTGAATGCATCTGTTTTAAAACAGAGTGATTATAAGGGTACTACTTCACTAAAGAGAATTGAACCTTACAGACTTCGTGAACTGATTATAGAAGATTTGAAGATATATGAATGCTCCGGAGTGAGGGATATACATCAGAGAATCGGAATCGAGATTCCTTATAAGAAAGTTCTAGAACAGATTAAGACAATGCTTACTGATGGAACAATAGAGTCGGAAGGTAAAAACAGATGGATAAAATATAAGCTAAAGAAATGATGATTCTCATTTCCAAAATCGGGAATAGAAGAAGTGATAAAAATCGATTTGGAAATGAGAATTGGAAACGATAAATTATAATGTTTTGATAATTAAATGATTGATCATTTTCAAAATTGAAAATAGAGAAAGAGAGAAAATCAATTTTGAAAGAGAGAAATGAAAGAGATAAGGCTTTAAACGTAAAAAATCATGATTGATAAATGGTTTCAAAACGATATAAATAAAGTATTGGCTGTACATGACCGTGTGGTGGTGACTGATGCTTTAGGAGAAGGCAGGTTCCTGTTGGATTATTTGCCTTCGGATGTAGTAGTGATTAATACCGGCAATGAGGAAATAGACGAGATAGAGGCAAGATACAAGGCTGAAAAAGACTTTATGAGCAAGAAAGTGGTATTCTATAAGCAGAATACGCCAGATTCTTTATGTTTTCTGTTAGAGTATGCGGAAACTTACGGTTGTATTGTACTGGATGATATGGAGGCTTATATCAGAAAGCATCTGTTTGAAGGTATAAAGGAGAATACAGAATTAGGCAAACAGGCACTTCTAATGGCTGCCAAATTGAGCAAGGGAAAGGACTTGAATTGGTGGCATGGGGTAAGTAAGGGAATAATCAAACCGCTGGATACGGACGGACTGGTAATAGACTTGCTGCATCACCCTAAAGAAATTCAAAAGAATATGGATGGAGATGTCTGGAGGATTTTTGAATCGGAAGTTTATAGCCTTATCTCAAAACCACAGACAAAACAGCCAGTGGAAGTATTGGCACAGTTGGTTGCTGATACAATATTTGACGGATTGGTTTGCAATAACCTGTCAGACAGACTCCTGAAAATCTATTATAAGTGTGTGGACAGTAATTCAATGAGAGATTCTTTATTGAATTATATTGAGAAATATAAGATGCCTCAAGGTGTGTCTGTATTGGATACCCATCCGGACCATTGTCTTATGGAGTTGGACAGACTGTATTTCAAGCAACTTAGTGCTGCATTGGAAAACAATGAATATATTATCGGATTCCAGCAATATGTCCACAATCGAACTAAAAGTAAGAAAGCAGAGGCATATAAGGCTGAATGGTTGAAGGACGTAAAGGTATTGCTTGACTTCAAGAATGAGAAGCTTTATGAAATCAATACCGTTTCTCAACTGGCGAACTATTATCAATCACACTTTGCTCCTTTGGATTCAGCCATAAGACATCTGTATGTGGCATGGCTTCAGGAAGAAAGACTATTGCGCCCCTACCAGTACAGATACGAACAATATAATAAAGAATTGCTTGACCGTTGGTTTGGACTTACTGATGGGTATAAACCAACTCAAAGAAATTTTATAGCAGATAAACTTTCTGGAAACGGCCGGAAGGTGGTTATAGTTTGTGATGGGTTAAGGCTTGAAATAGCAGAATCCATAGCAGATAAGCTAAAAGTAAAAGGCATGAGGAATATGGCTTTTGCAGAACTACCATCGGTAACGGAAAATGGCATGAGTTCGCTTTTTGGTTGTGCGGAAGTGGAAGACATAGCCCAAACGAGGTATAGTAACCTGAAGGCTGTGATCCCTGATGTAGAGATTCTTCAACTGGAAAAGCTCAACAGCGGAGTTACGGCAAATAAGTTGGTATTGATGTTCGGGGATATAGATCAGGTGGGCGAAAAGAAACAACTGGCCGGATTGAAAGATATAAATGCATACGAGGTGTTTGTTTCAGAAAAAATCAATGAGCTCTTCAGTATGGGATATAGTAAGGTCTATCTTACGGCTGATCATGGATTTGTGATAACTGGAATTCTGGACGAGGCAGACAAGATTCCGCTTCCAGCTGAGGATATAATTAAATCGGAGGAAAGATTTTGTTTGGCAAATGATACCTTGGACAATGAAAATATAATCGTACGAAACCAGAAGTATAAGGAAAGCCAATACCAGTATTATGCAAAATCGGACAAACCCTTTGTTTCAAAAGGTGCATACGGTTATGCTCATGGTGGATTTACTCCTCAGGAATGTATTATTCCCGCTTATGAGTTTACCAATAACAATCAGGAGGCTTTAGGAGTATCCATTGTAAACAAATCAGCTTTGCAGAATGTAACGGGAACTTATTTCACGGTTAAGTTGAAGGCTGAAAGTGTAGAGAATACGTTGTTTAAGGCAGAAAGAAAAGTGGTGATTCAGATTTATGGAAATGGAGCTTTGCTAAGTACGTCTTCGGTATATAGAATGACTCCTTCATCTGTGCAGGAAGCGGAATTTGCATTGACAGCAACGGGAAATGTGAAAGTAGTGGTTGTAGATATTCAGACACAGCAGCAAGTGGATTTCAGTGATGTGAAAAAATCAGCATCACGAGACTTGGATGACTTATTTTAAAAGATGGCATTATGTTGGAATTAGATAAAAAATTATTGGATCAGTTTCAAGGATATGTTGTTCGGAAAGACGTGGTTCGTTCTGTAAAAGGTGGTGCGAATGTTCCGGTTTTTGTATTGGAATATTTGCTTGCCAATTCATGTAGCACAGATGACGAACTGAAAATTAAGGAAGGAATTGAGAACGTGAAAAATGTTCTCCGAAAACATTATGTCAATCCAGATGAAGCTAACCTGATACAGGCAAAAATAAGGGAGGAAGGTAGTTATAAAGTGATAGATAAGATATCTGTTCGTTTGGATGCTTCTAAAGATAAATATTGGGCGGAACTTTCAAACCTGAATATTCGTGATGCCAATATTGATGACAGGATTGTGACGGAACACGAAAAGATGATGATGGGTGGAATATGGGCTATCGTGGATATAACGTATGATTCTACTATGGCTATTGGTGGTAAGCTGTATCCGTTCGTAGTATCTAAAGTTCGCCCTATCCAGTTATCGAACTTTGACATGTCCAGAATAAGCAACAACAGAAAGAATTTTACCAATGAAGAGTGGTTGAACGTGTTGTTGCGTAGCGGTGGTTATGAACCGGAATCGGAAGGAATGACACAGCGAATAAAGATGCTTCTTCTTTCACGTTTCATACCGATGGTAGAGGCTAATTTTAATATGGCTGAGCTTGGTCCGAGAAGCTCCGGTAAATCATACGTGTTTAAGGAATTGTCGCCATACTCTATGCTGGTTTCCGGAGGACAAGGTACTGCTGCCTCTCTTTTTGTAAATAATTCCAATGGTCAGATTGGAGCAATGGGTAAATGGGATGCTGTATGTTTCGATGAATCTACTGATGAATTATTTAAAGACCGTGAAGTGGTGCCATTAATGAAGGACTACATGGAATCCGGTTCTTTCTCAAGGGCTGGTAAATCAGGTGAGAAATCGGCTAATGCCTCTATTATCCTGAATGGTAATATCAATCAGCCTGTAGAAACAGTATTACAAACCAGTCATTTGTTCAGCCCTTTCTCTGATAAAATATCGGATGATACGGCCTTTCTTGACCGTATAGGATTTTTCTTGCCAGGATGGGAAATAATGAAATTTGCACCTGCCAATTTCACTAATCATTTTGGCTTCAGTACGGACTTTTTCAGTGAAATGCTTCATGCATTGAGAAAAGACAATTATACAAACGCCATTGACGAGTATTTTACGTTAGGTTCACAAATGCGCCAACGTGACACAAAGCCGGTTCGTAAAACGGTTTCAGGACTTATCAAACTGTTGCATCCGGATGGAAAGTATACAAAGGAAGATATACGTATGTATCTGGAATGGGCGATTGAAATGCGTAGGAGGGTAAAAGAGCAGTTGAAACGTATTGGCGGAATGGAGTTCTGGGACACGAATTTCTCTTATATAGATAAGGAAACGCAGGAAGAGACTTTTGTTCCAGTACCGGAAGAAAGAGGTAGTGGATTGATCGGTGACTCTCCTTTACCTCCAGGAACATGTTATTCTGCTACTTCGGATGGGGATAAGGTTGCTTTGGTAAAGATAGAAGTAATCACAATGCCAGGTAATGGAAAGTTGAACATCAGCGGAACGAATTCTGCTACCGTAAAGGAGGATATTAAGAATACATACAACTATATGAGGGCGAATGAGAAGATGTTGTTTTCTCAACAACGTTCGTTTGCCAACATGGATGTGACGGTTCAGGTAACAGCTTTATTAGGTTCTACTGTACAGAGCGGAATTGGTGGAGCTGTTTTTGCTGCTATCATTTCATCTGTATTCAGCAAGAACCTGAAGCCTGCTTTAGGAATTATCGGTAATATATCTATCGGTGGTGCTATCGAACGTGCTGTCAATTTCAGTGACAAGGTTTCAATCTTGTCGGAAAACGGAGCAAAGACGGTACTTGTGCCTATGGATAATCTTGCAGAACTTTCTACGTTGCCGACTACTATTTTAGGCAAGACTGATGTCCCTTTCTATGCTAATACACAAATGATCATTCAGAAAATGATGTTGTAAATGTATGGTCTAAATGAAAAGATTGATAAATAGATTAACAGATTATAGGTACTTACGAATGATGTTCAAGAAGCTATTGGATAATATTGGGAGATCACCATTAACATGGTTGAGCTGTATAACCATATTATTGTCTTTCTTTATTTTTGATTCTTTTTGGGTAACATGGATAAATAAGATATGGGTTGACCCGATTGCATCTCAAATCAAAGACAATACATGGTGGATTATTGTCATTTATTCAATAGTAATGTTTGCGTACTATTATCATAATCTCAAGGAAACGGAAGTGATAAATATGCATAGATGTCAGGCTGTATTTATTGGGACTTTTCTATACTGTATTTGTCTTTTCTCCGGAAAATGGGACTATGTATTGATTTGTGATTGTTGCAGATATTTAGCTTGGAGTAATTTTATTTTTATAGTTCCTATTTTCTGGGAATCTTATATCTATTATCAATTGAAGCATAAAAAAGTTGCTGAAAGTGTTAAGCCTGAACTTGAGATTGAAAAGACAAATAATGTGGCAGATTCATATAAACGAAAGGCAGTATGCGAATCTGCATACAAAACTTTGGAGTCATGTTTTTATAAAGAAGGAAGTTTTACATTCTCTATAACTGGTATTTGGGGAAGCGGAAAAACAACTTTTATGAATATCCTAAAAGAACAGTATAGTAGAAACAACTCGGCCAAAAGTGTCATTATATTTGAACCGTGGAAAAGTGATACATCAGATTCCATTGTAAAGGGATTCTTTGCAATGCTACGTGATGAACTAAGTAATTATATTCCAAATATCTCATCTACGATAGATCAATACGTTGAACTGTTATTGGATGAAGAATCAGGAAAACCTTTAAAGATTATAGGAAAATCATTACATGGTATTATCGGTGAAGATAAAAATCCATACGAGCTTATAAAAGAAACACTTGAGAGAACAAAACATAAGACTGTTGTTTTCATAGATGATATAGACAGATTGAACGCAGCAGAAATAAAGGAGGTTTTACGTTTAATTAGGAATACGGCAAACTTTCCATATATTCAATTTATAGTAGCCTATGACAAAAATTATGTATGCGAAGTATTAAAAAATAACGGGATTAATACTCCTGAGCGCTATTTGGAGAAGTTTTTTAATGTGGAAATGGCATTGCCTAAAAGCGAGGAGAGGATTATATGTGATGAACTGCTGACTCGTATTCAAGAAATCGTACACACAATATGGGGATTAGAAAAAGAGAATACTGAGATTACCAGTATGGTTTATTATCGTCCTGATGATCCGACCAATAGTATTATTGATAATAATTTGGTGCCTCAAGTATTGTTTACTGTCCGAGATGTGATACGTTTCCATAATTCTTTTTATTTATTAGCTAAAGCTTATAAAGATCAAAAATTAGAAAACGAAGTTTGCTTTCAGGATTTATTCTTTTTGGAGTTGTTAAGATATAGATATTTGGATATATATACCATTCTATGTAATAAGCCTTTTGTATTATTACAATTGTCTGATTATGTTTTCTCATTAAATGAGGATTATGAGAAAACTCTTCAAGAATATTTGGATATTTCTCAAGTTGAAATTGCGTCAGATATATTAGAGTATTTATTTAGAAGTGATAGAGATAAGACAAATGCAATATATAGTCTTAGAAGTTATTATAAATATTTTATGTATAGATTGGATGACAAGATTCTTACAGTTGGTGAGCTTATGTCCTTGGCTGAAAATGATGATGCGGAGATGATTAAATCTGCAAATCAGTTATATAGTAACAAAAATAGATTGGAGTTTGAATACCAGATAAAAGAACTCCTAGTTCAGATTTATAGAACTGATGAAAGAGGTAAAACTCTTGACTATATTAAAATATATAGCTTATTAGAGAGATTAGTAAAATCTGATAATAGAGGATTAAGAGATGAAATTTATAACGCTATCATATCTCATCTTCAACAAATACGATGTATTGATAACAGACATTTTAAAGCGTTGTTGCACTTATATGATGTGGTGGATTTTAATTCCAAAACTATTAAGTATTTTGATATTTCAGATTTTTTGATGATAATATTGGTTAAAGAAAATCTTGCTGTGAAATTGAGACATCCTATTGGACAAGAAGAATATGATATAGTCTATGATTTTTTGTCTAATACAACGCATCCAGCTATTATTAGCCCTGCATTATCCTCATTTAAGGAAGCTATTGAGAATGGTGATAAAGCTATAATAGACGACTTGTTGATAGATTTATCTGTTTTATCAGACCTACAATTAAAATACTTTGAAAATGAGCAAAATAAATTCTCAGAAGACGGATTCACATTATTCTATAATTGTCAAAGTAAAACGGATCCTAAAACACATCGTGTCTATTTAAGGCAAGAAGCACTGGAGATAATGAAAAATGAAATTCAAAATAATCCGCAAGGATATTTTAGTATGTTCATTCGTAAAGGTATAACATCTAATCCTGAATATAATACAGTATCGCCCGAACCTTTCTGTGCCCAAATATTTGGAAATTATGGCAATTTTGAGGAATTCTTGGAAAATTGTAAGGATGATAATCAATATACGATAAGAGTAAAGAACTTTTGGGAATTATATAAGAGTAATGGTTATAGATCAATTGAATTTGAAGGGCAGGGTAATGTTCAAGAAAAAATTAATAACTGTTTTAGATATGAAATAGAGCTTCTTGAACAATTGAAATACATTAAAAATTATCTCAATAGAGGTGGAAAAGTTAATGATAAATTAAGAAGGTTGTTTGAGAAGAATAATTTATATATTAAATTAAGAGGGGATATATATGAAATGATAAGAAAATCATAAGTTTTCCTCACAAAAAAGTGAGTCGCAAATGCTTTTATTTGCTTGTTGTTAAACCTAATCAAATTATCAAGGCTTTTTATTTTGAACTTACGCTATTTAGCCATCGGGGAGACAAGCAAAGAACGAAGCTTTTATCGGATGGGTGCAATCAGCCATTATCCTCCACATTATTTATTATAAAAGACAAGCCAATTTCATTGAACCGATAACTGAAAACCTTCATGCACTTAGCTATATTCTATATTCCACCAGCCGGAACATATATTCCACGGGCTGGAATGTACGTTCCATGGGCTGGAATATACATTCCACGCCGTGGAACGTAGAATGAAACTAACTGTATACAAGAAACAAGCTTGTTGAAAACACATAGTGAGTGCCCGCAATCTGCCAAAATGCCCGAATTTACGAAAGGTGAAATCTATGGCGGCATGATGAAGGGATTCGCACAGGCTTTCGGCGATGCCCTGACCGACATGCCTACAGGCAAGGCTTCGGAAGTGGCATTCGGCACTACGCAGACTTGGGCAGGAGTTCCGTTCGAGTTCCGTCACGGAGCGACATCCGATTTTCCGGGCGCAAGCATCCTGATAGGAGGCAAGGCATATTATACGCACTGGACTCCGGCAAAGGCACACGTAAGCCATTTGCAGGTTTCTTCTCCGGCTGCCATTGATGCGGAAATAGCAGAAGCGGAAAAGTCACTGGCATCGGGAGCGGAACTGTTCATCGGCGGACACGGAGGTGCGGCAAAGCGCGATGCGGTAGAGTTCAAAATCGACTATCTGAAAAAGATGAAAGAGGTGCTCGGCAATAACCAGACGGCACAAGCCTTTACGGACGACATGAAGAAAGCTTTCCCCGGGCTGCCGGGAGAAGCCGGACTGGAAGAATTGAGCAAGGCACTCTACAAATAATAAATGTAATGCTTGAGGGTGTATCAAAATAGAAATGATATTTTGATACACCCTCAATAATCATTTTCCCGTATGGATATACTCCACGGCACGTTCCAACTGGGTGTCAATGCCTTGAAGCAAATTAACCCCATCGAAAGGCGCTTCAATGGTGGGAGATATGCCGACACCCTCGTGGTTGACACCGTCAAGGTCCTTCATCATGGTCATGGTGGTATATACCTCCAGGATGTCGTTTATATTGAAATAGCCACCATAAAACTGATCAAATGCGATGTTGTCAGCCGCAATGGTACCTGTTCCCCCATGGGTCCGTTCGCCAATGAAGCAACCCTTAGGCAAGCCCAGCACGGCTAGGGTGGTCATCTCGGCCATGCTGATAGAATTCATGTCTGCCATCACTACTATAGGCACATCCAAATCACGGCTCCGCTCCGTTGGTTTCAACACTTCCGGAGTCCACGGCGTGTAATCCAACCGTCCGGGACCATTTTTCTGACGAGTATAAAACAACATTTTCTCCTCATCCACGAACTTACCCAACACTATCGGCAAATCCGACAGATTACCTCCGCCATTGTGGCGTACATCGATGATGACCCCCTCGACCGTCGGATAGTTGTCCAACAGGTCGTGATAGTTCGCGACTATCTGATCAACGATATCACCTGTTCCGACATGTTCGGTCAACATGAACGACGACAAACGGAAATAGACGATATCCTCGTCCAAGATGCCACTGGCATAAAGCGCATTGCCTGATTCTGGAGCCAACACCAAGCGTGCGTCAGAAAATCTGCCTGCATCGTGCAAGCCTAACAACATATTTGCATAATCCTCCAGCGTCTGTTCATCAAAAGGATGATAATTAGGGCGTTGCTCTTTCCGTCCATCTGCCGGACGATAAAGGACTGTATCCGAAGGAAGAGTTAGTGTCAATCCGAAATGCCCGTCAATCAATCCGGAAGACAACTCTTCCAACATTCCGAAGGCTTCCTCATTCGTTGCCTTATCGCTGAAACCTTTGTCCGCCAACGCATCAAATTGGGGCTTGTATTCGTCATACACGGCATCCCAGTCCGTCGGGTCGATGTCCCAAAACACGTAGTTATAGTTCATGCCCGACCAATAGGCATCGAACAACTGCGACCAATTATAAATATTTATATCAGTCCGCGGATTCTGCATATCGGGCATTTCGTCACGACAGGCGGCCAATACACACACGGCCATCAACACTCCGGCCATCAAACGTATCCTTGCTTTCATTTTATTCATCTTTTTATCATAATCGGTTCATTAATCACCCAAGGTAAACAGTACGCCTACTTGGAAAAGGAAAGTGTTCAGGTATCGCGGCACGCGATCCTTCATATAGTCTTTCTGCATATCGCTCAGGCTATGGTGGTAACGGCATTCGGCTACGACTGCCCATACGGGAGTGAAGCGATACTCCAGACCGACTCCCACCAAGGCACCTCCCTCAAAACGGTTGTCACGCCGGGAGTCGAATGCATATTTCTCATCATAGGTATACAAAATAGTATTGTCACTCACGTCAGAAGGATTTTCTACACCTTCAGGCTCAGAAAACATAGCAAATGTCGTCCCCTCGCGCCGGCTGGAGAGCCAGCCGCCTGCATAAAAACCCGCATCGAGGAAACCGCGCAACCGTTTGCCACCAAAGGAGAAACGGGCAAATACGGGCACGGACAAGTAATGATTGGTCATGTCCTCGTGCAACGGCTCGAAAAATCCCGAACGACGCATCCCGTAGTTCTTCTGTACATAGGACACCTCAGCCTGCACAGCCAACCAATCATTGAAAGCATACTGCACGGGTAAACCCGCCGTGAAACCACCCAAAGCCACATAACGCCGGTCATAAAAGTAACCGGACTCCGTGGTCAGCGAATTGTGCGTATAACCGGCTTGAAAACCGACACGCCACTGCGCCGCAACAGGTAACACCCCAACCACGGCAAACAGAAGTAAAAATAAGAATCTGTTCTGTCTCATAGATTTACATAAAATTTATCACAACCATTAAAAGCATTATTGCATGCAGGCTCAAACAACCTTCCCATACAGAAACAAGTTCTCTACCAGTACGCACAAAATAATGCAAACACCGCCCCACACCTATATATAATAACGCGTAGGCTGGTCTTTTGCTGACTGCGTAAAGATAAGCTAACTTCTTGAAACAAATCATAAATATGCCGGACAAGAAGGTTCATTTTGTCAGCCATATAGTCTATTTTGTCCTAAACAACTGATTTACACCCACATGCAAAAAGCTTTTCCCGTAAAGGAAAATCCATATCTTCACCTAAAAGCATCTACAGAATGCATACGAACAGAAATATAGGTCTGCCCTACAAGCAATTTAGTAAAGCCACAGACATTCGCTCATTTTTTTCAAAAAAATATTCGCAGATAACTTAGAAGCTGTTTTGAATTTCTCCAGAAAGTTTTTCTTGGCTTGATGTATCCGTTTTCGTGTGTGCTTTGGGCGATTTTTTGGTCCTTTTCGCTCCTGTTCTTCGTCAGATAGCCCGCTATCTTCCTCATCACAGAAGCGAAAATGCCTCAAAAACTCATCCCAAATCATCGCACGATAAATTCAAAACAGCTTCTTACTTATACACAACAATGGTTACCTTTCCGTAAGTATCTGATGTTCAAGCACCTACTTATACTATTAAATTCCTCTTGGTAACTTTGCAGCATAAAAGGAAACAAAGGCACTTTTGGTAAGTAATAACTCATTAAACAAATAAGAGCTTATCTTTCCAAACTGGGCAAAACGGTAGAGACACGCATCACGGACTATCATGTGGGCGGAACCGGAAATCATGAGGTGGTGATGGCGGAAGGTATGCCCCAATTTACGAAAGGGGAAATCTATGGCGGCATGATGAAAGGATTCGCGCAGGCTTTCGGCGATGCACTGACCGACATGCCTACAGGCAAGGCTTCGGAAGTGGCATTCGGCACTACGCAGACTTGGGCAGGAGTTCCGTTCGAGTTCCGTCACGGAGCGACATCCGATTTTCCGGGCGCAAGCATCCTGATAGGAGGCAAGGCATATTATACGCACTGGACTCCGGCAAAGGCACACGTAAGCCATTTGCAGGTTTCTTCTCCGGCTGCCATTGATGCGGAAATAGCAGAAGCGAAAAAGTCACTGGCATCGGGAGCGGAACTGTTCATCGGCGGACACGGAGGTGCAGCAAAGCGCGATGCGGTAGAGTTCAAAATCGCCTATCTGAAAAAGATGAAAGAGGTGCTCGGCAATAACCAGACGGCACAAGCTTTTATGGACGACATGAAGAAAGCTTTCCCCGGACTGCCGGGAGAAGCCGGACTGGAAGAATTGAGTAAGGCACTCTACAAATAATTATCGAATAAAACCAATCAGGAGTTAAAAGGGAGTTATAAGGAGTTATCGTCCGCCAGGCGGACTGGGAGTTAGACGCCAATACTTTTTGCATCGTTTTCAGAAGCAAGACTATTGACCTTTAACTCCTATAACTCCTGTGAAACATAACTACGTTTAACTCCTGATTCGCATAAATTATAAAATAATAAATACCCTCACTTTCCTGTCACGATACGTTTAATGTCATTCAGTTTGTTCAACGCTTCTATCGGTGTCAAGTTGTTCACATCCAGATGCAAGATTTCATCCCGTATCTGGCATAACACCGGGTCATCAAGCTGGAAGAAGCTGAGCTGGACGCCGTCTTTAGGAGCAGAAGCCTGTACCTTCGGACGCGACACCATACCCTCCTGCCGGTTCTCTTGCTCCAGACGGTGCAGGATTTCATCGGCACGCTTCACGATGCTTTGGGGCATGCCCGCCATTTTTGCCACATGAATACCAAACGAATGCTCGCTCCCTCCGCGCTCCAGCTTGCGAAGGAAAATCACCTTATTATTGACCTCCTTTACCGTTACATTATAATTCTTGATACGCGGGAAGAGTGCTTCCATATCGTTCAGTTCGTGATAGTGCGTGGCAAAAAGCGTACGGGCATGAGCCTTCTTGTTCTCGTGGATATGCTCCACGATAGCCCATGCAATGGAGATGCCGTCATACGTGGAAGTGCCGCGCCCCAACTCATCAAACAGCACCAGGCTTCGGGGAGAGAGGTTGTTCAGGATATTGGCGGCTTCATTCATCTCGACCATGAACGTTGATTCGCCCACCGATATGTTATCACTTGCTCCGACACGGGTGAATATCTTGTCCACCAGCCCGATATGCGCACTTTCGGCTGGCACAAAGCAGCCTATCTGAGCCAAGAGCGTGATAAGCGCCGTCTGGCGGAGCAAGGCAGACTTACCCGCCATATTGGGTCCCGTGATAATGATAATCTGTTGTGATTCCGTATCGAGATAGACATCATTGGCAATGTATTTCTCGCCCACGGGCAATTGCTTCTCGATGACCGGATGGCGTCCTTGCTTGATGTCGAGTACATCATCGTCGGCTACCACCGGACGGATATACTTGTTCTCGCGCGCCACATCGGCAAAAGAGAGCAGGCAATCCAGGCGTGCGATTTGCGTGGCATTGATCTGGATAGCCGGAATAAACTCGGCAAGGTCTGCCACCAAGTCATTATAAAGCTTGGTTTCCAGTACCAGGATTTTATCTTCCGCCCCCAATATCTTCTCTTCGTATTCTTTCAGTTCCTGCGTGATATACCGCTCGGCGTTCACCAGCGTCTGCTTGCGTATCCACTCGGCAGGCACTTTCTCCTTGTGTGCGTTCCGCACTTCGATGTAATAGCCAAACACATTGTTATAGGCAATCTTCAGGCTGGGGATGCCGGTCTGCTCGATTTCGCGCTGCTGGATTTGAAGCAGGTAATCCTTTCCCGAATAGGAAATGCGGCGCAGCTCATCCAGCTCGGCATTCACTCCGTCGGCTATCACTCCGCCCTTGTTCACCAGCAGAGGCGGGTCGTTTACTATCTCCTTCGCTATTTTATCCCGAATCGAGACGCAGAGGTTCAACTGCTCCCCGATGCGCCGGAGGCTCTCGTTGTCCGCGTTCAGGCAAGCATTCTTGATGGGTTCGATGGCTTGGAGCGCCACTTTCAGCTGCACCACTTCACGGGGCGAGATACGTCCTACCGCGGCTTTTGATACGATGCGTTCCAAGTCGCCTATACGGTGCAGCTTCTCTTCGATAAAGTCCTTGAAATCAGGCTCCCGAAAGAAATACTCCACTACATCCAGCCGGGCGTTAATCGGTTTTACTTCCTTCAGGGGAAACACCATCCAGCGTTTCAGCAGGCGGGCACCCATGGGGCTGATGGTATGGTCTATCACGTCCAGCAGGCTGGTGCCTCCCTCGTTCATGCTGCCTATCAGCTCCAGGCTGTGCACCGTAAACTTGTCCAGCCGCACATAGCGTTCCTCCTCGATGCGTGCCAGCGAAGTGATATGCCCTATCTGATAATGCTGGGTCATGTCGAGGTATTGCAGGATAGCTCCAGCCGCGATGATACCGTTCTTCAGATGCTCTACGCCGAAGCCTTTCAGGTTCTTGGTCTCGAAATGCTTCAAGAGCTTCTCGCGTGCCGAAGCTTCGGTAAACACCCAGTCATCCAGCTCGAAGGTGAAAAACTTGCTTCCGAAATTGCCTTCGAACATGGGTTTCTTGCCCCGCTCGAACAACACTTCCTTGGGAGCGAAATTATTCAGAAGCTTGTCGATGTAGTCAAAAGGTCCCTCGGCGGTCAGGAACTCGCCGGTAGAGATGTCCAGAAAAGCGATGCCGCACGCGGTTTTCCCGAAATGGATGGCGGCAAGGAAATTGTTCTCCTTATACGACAACACATTGTCGCTGATGGCAACGCCCGGCGTCACCAGTTCGGTAATGCCCCGCTTCACCAGCTTCTTCGTGGTTTTCGGGTCTTCCAGCTGGTCGCAGATAGCCACACGCCTTCCGGCACGTATCAGTTTGGGCAAATACGTATCGAGGGCATGGTGCGGAAATCCTGCCATTTCCACCGTCTTCGCCTGCCCGTTGGCACGCCTGGTCAAGGTTATTCCCAGTATTTGCGAAGCGGTCACGGCATCTTCGGAATAGGTTTCGTAAAAGTCGCCGCACCGGAAAAGCATCAGCGCGTCGGGATGCTTCGCCTTCAGGTCGAAATACTGTTTCATCATGGGGGTCAATACCACGTCATTATCTTTAGCCACTGTGTTGTCCTTTCTTTTATTAATGTGTTGTCCGTACCTGCAAAGGTACGAAAATTTCCCAAATATCTGCCTTCCGTGACGCCAGTATCTGCAACGCCCGGCGCAAGTACCTGCATGAACGGATGAACATAATAACGGAGCCTAGCTAATACTCATGCCGAGCATACAAAGGAAAGCCCCGCAAAAACGACGTTTTTACGGGGCTATACCTTAAAATGACCTGATTTGCGTTGGACTACCAGGATTCGAACCTAGACAAACAGAACCAAAACCTGTTGTGCTGCCATTACACCATAGTCCAAACTTTCATGCTTTCCTTAGAAAGCGGTGCAAAGATAAGTGTTTTTTATAATATCCTCCAAATAATTCCCCACTTTTTTTATCTCTTTTTTCAATATTCCGTATCTTTGCCGCCTATAAATGCATAAGAGTTTATGAAAAAAACAGTATTAGGATTTATGTTAGGGGTAGGATGCGTATCGCTCCAAGCGATGACACCACTTTGGATGCGCGATGCTGCCATCTCACCCGATGGAAGCGAAATCGCTTTCTGTTACAAAGGAGATATTTATAAGGTGAATGCCAAAGGAGGAGAAGCACTACGACTCACCACACAACCTTCGTATGAATCAACCCCCGTATGGTCGCCCGATGGACAACAAATTGCTTTTGCCAGCGATCGCTTTGGAAGCACCGACATCTTCGTGATGCCCGCCAGCGGAGGCGAAGCACGCCGGCTGACCAGCAATTCGGCAAACGAAACACCTTCGGCCTTCACGCCCGACGGCAAACACGTGCTGTTTTCTGCCTCCCTGCAAGACCCGGCAGAAAGTGCCATGTTTCCCACCAGTGCAATGACCGAATTATATCAGGTGTCCGTAGCGGGCGGACGCACTGAACAAGTATTAGGCACACCGGCGGAAAAAGTGTGCTATGCACCAGCGGGAACCTTCTTCCTCTATCAGGACCGGAAAGGATTCGAAGACGAATGGCGCAAGCATCACACTTCATCCATCACCCGGGACGTATGGATGTATGACACCACCAGCGGTAAACATACCAACCTGACCGCCCGACCGGGAGAAGACCGCGACCCTGTATTGAGTGCCGATGGAAAAACCGTGTACTTCTTGAGCGAACGCAATGGAGGTTCATTCAACGTCTATCGCTTCCCGTTGGACCGCCCTGCTGATGTGCAGCCCGTTACTTCATTCAAGGGAAACCCTGTACGCTTCCTCTCAATGAGCCACAACGGTACACTCTGCTACACCTACGATGGCGAAATCTATACCCAACCCAATGGAGGAAAACCCACTAAGGTCAATATCTCACTTATCCGCGATGAAGAGGAAATGCCCGTCACTTATAATTTTACACGCGGAGCATCGGAAGCTACGGTATCGCCCGACGGCAAACAGGTGGCGTTCGTGGTGCGGGGTGAAGTGTTCGTGACATCCGTCGAATACGGCACCACCAAGCAAATCACCCATACGCCCGAAGCCGAAGAAGGCGTCTCGTTCGGCGCGGACAACCGCACCTTGGTCTATGCCAGCGAGCGCGATGGCATAAGCGGACTTTACACCGCAAAAATCGTACGCAAGGAAGAAAAGAATTTCCCCAATGCCACGCTGATAGAAGAAGAAGCCCTGCTTCCCTCGAAAACCGTAGAGCGGAGCTATCCGAAGTTCTCGCCCGACGAGAAAGAAATCGCCTTCATCGAAGGGCGTACCCGCCTCATGGTGCTGAACCTGAAGAGCAAGAAGGTGCGCCAGGTGACCGACGGGTCTACGTGGTACTCGCTTTCGGGAGGCTTTGACTATCAGTGGTCGCCCGACGGGAAATGGTTTGCACTGGAATTCATCGCCCACAAGCACGAGCCTTATTCGGACATCGGACTGGTTTGCGCCGACGGGAAAAGCCCGATTATCAACCTGACCAACAGCGGTTATACGAGCGGCATGCCCCGCTGGACCATGGATGGAAACGCCCTGCTCTTCACCACCGAACGGTATGGTATGCGCAATCATGCCTCGTGGGGCTCGCTGGACGATGTGATGATGGTCTTCCTGAACCAGGACGCATACGACAAGTTCCGCCTGAGCAAAGAGGATTACGAATTGCAAAAGGAACTGGAGGAAGAGCAGGAAAAAGCGGGTGAAACCGCTTCGAAAGACAAGAAAAAGGATAAAAAAGCGGATGCAAAAACAGATAGCGTGAAATTAATCACGGTTGAACCGGACGGCATAGAAGACCGCATCGTGCGCCTCACGCCCAACTCATCGCGCTTGTCCTCAGCCGCTATCTCGAAAGACGGGGAAACCCTGTACTATTTATCTGCGTTCGAAGGCGGATTCGACATGTGGAAAATGGACTTGCGCAAGCATGAGACCAAGCTTCTGCACAAAATGGACGCGCGATGGGCAAACATGGAAACCGACCGCGATGGGAATTTCTTCGTACTGGGAGGCGGAACCATGCAGAAGATGGACGGGAAATCGGAAAAGCTGGAACCGATTACCTACCGTGCCGAAGTGAAGATGAACCCCTACGAAGAACGCGAATACATCTTCGACAACATCTACCGCGAGGAAAAGGCACGCTTCTACAACGTGAACATGCACGGCGTGGACTGGGATGCCTTGACGGAGACCTACCGCAAGTTCCTGCCTCATATCAATAACAATTATGATTTCGCCGAAATGCTGAGCGAATGGCTGGGCGAACTGAACGTATCTCATACCGGCGGACGCTTCTATCCCGAACTGGACACCGAAAGCACTGCCCAATTAGGGCTATTGTACGACTGGGAGTATACGGGCAACGGATTGCGCATCGCCGAAATCATCGAGAAAGGTCCTTTCGACCGCAAGAGTACCCGTGCCAAATCCGGTGTGATTATCGAGAAAATCAACGGCCAGACCCTCGAAGCCGAGAAAGACTATACTCCTTTATTAAATGGGCAGGCAGGCAAGAAAACCTTGGTATCGCTTTACGACCCTGAAACCAACCAACGCTGGGAAGAAGTGGTGAAACCCATAAGCAACGGAGCAATGAATGGCTTGCTCTATACGCGCTGGGTAAAACAACGTGCGGAGGACGTAAAACGCTGGTCGAACGGACGTTTGGGCTATGTGCACATCGAATCGATGGATGATTCCAGTTTCCGTTCGGTTTACTCGGACATCTTGGGCAAGTACAACCAATGCGAAGGCATCGTGATAGACACCCGCTTCAATGGAGGCGGACGCTTGCACGAGGACATCGAAGTATTGTTCAGCGGAAAGAAATACTTCACCCAAGTCATCCGCGGGCGCGAGACCTGCGATATGCCTAGCCGGCGCTGGAACAAGCCTTCCATCATGGTGCAATGTGAAGCGAACTACTCGAATGCGCACGGTACCCCGTGGGTATACAAGCATCGCGGACTGGGCAAGCTGGTAGGTGCGCCCGTTCCCGGAACCATGACCAGCGTAAACTGGGTAACGACACAAGACCCGACCCTCGTATTCGGCATTCCGGTGGTAGGCTATCGCCTCCCCGACGGAAGCTATCTGGAAAACACCCAGCTTGACCCCGACATCTATGTGCTGAACGCTCCCGAAACGATTGTGAAAGGAGAAGACACACAATTGAAAGCAGCCGTAGATGAATTGCTGAAGGAAATCGGAGAATAAAAAGCATGAATAAAAATAATTAATGAATATCCGCAAACAGCCCCTGTAGGGGCGTATTGCATACGCCCGAATACGCCAACTTATCCATGTGGATGCTTTTAGGGCGTATGCGATACGCCCCTACAGTTTATTGGGCGGAAATGCGAATATTCAATAAAATGAACCCCAACATGCATCTTTCCCGTTCAACCAGTCCTTCAATGAAGTTCGTACAAAAGAATCGGGCAATAAACTCGTATCCTGATTCCGTTCATCGGGCCGTACAAAATACGAATGGCTGATGTAAGCTTGGGTTTGGGTATAAGGAAGTTCTACGCAAAGCACATCACCGAAACAGGTCGGCTTTTGGGAGGTAGGAGTCCCGATAATCGGGAAAAGCGCATTGTCTTTGATGAGCGTCAACAGATAATTGGCACTGCTGAAGGTATTCTGCCCTTGAATAAACGCCACTTCTCCATGAAAACGATTGGAAGGCTTCGGCATATCACCGGTAAAATCATTCATTACTTGATGTTGTTCCGCCAACTCCCCTTTCATTGATTCATACTTGTCACGGATAAAAAACGTAGGATAACACGTTTGCAAAAAATCGGACACACGGATGTAGGAACGAAACGGACAAATATCCCGAAGGGAGACACCCAGAAATTCAAGCAACACATCGCCCAATACACTATTCCCTCCTCCATTATAACGCATGTCTATCACCAGCCGATTCACGTTATGCACCGCCATTGCACGTGCCATTTCATCCAGGAAATCCGCAAACAACGGAAGACTATCCTCCACGGCTTTATCTGGAGAGACCTGCATCAAACGGCATCCTTGCCAATAAGTAAACCGGTCTATCATCGCATTGAACTGAAAATAACACGTATCGCCGATTATCTGATAATGAAAAGGCTCGTTTCTCCTTGCCGTAACCGGATGCGGAACCTGCTTCACCTGATACAAGCCTGATGCACCTTCATTTAAGGACGAAGGCAAACACACTTCACTTCCATCCGCAAACATAAAGCGGACACCCCTGTCCGTATCTATCCCCAAAGCGTTCAGAAACGCTTTATTGTTCATAAAAAAGCTTCCCGTAATACAAGCCTTTATCTGATTCTCCGAAGGAACATAAACCTTTAATTTTTGTATCAATGAACCAATCGGACACGCATTAATAGCTATAAGTTCCTTCCCTGTACAATCCGGAACCGAATCCGGAAGACTTCGAAAATAAAAACTCCCCTCATAATAACGTAACGTGAAAGGATAAAGCGATGTATCGTCAAGCATCACAAATGTATGCGCATCTTGAAGCAAAGCCAGCCAACGGTTCAGTTCTACCTGAAACGCCGGACGCTTCATCCGCTCGTCCAACTTATCGCATAAAGATTCGGCATACTTCTCGAAACGTGCAAAAGCCGCCTCATCTACCAACGGAAGCGGATGAAACGCCTTGATGAAAGCCAACAGATTCATCACTTCATGCTGATACGGATTGCCGGCTTTCTCCTTATATAATATAGGTATAGGAAAAACGTTATCCATTTTCAATCAAATAAAACTCCGTGTGGTGATAAATGTACTAACAAACCTTAAACGATTTCATCGTCCGGTA